>UEXL01000083.1_pt1 | contig 11348 bp, 15 predicted proteins | sample 1796671 | NCBI WGS metagenome assembly UEXL01 (sample SAMEA4772471, study PRJEB27181) | metagenome
ACGATCCAGTTTATAAAATGCGAATCGAGCTATTTATCAAGGAGGGCAAGTGATGAATTTGCGACAATTAACACACGATCAAGAGGCTATACTTTCTCAAGTTGAAGATGGTGATTTTACGCTAGAGCAGGTGAGCGACCATTTAGATATGCTTGATAGTGAACGTAAGCAAAAGATTGAAAACTATTTGCACGTTATTAATCGAATTGAAAGCGAAGTAGTCGCACTGACTGCAGAGATAAAGCGACTAGATACTATTAGAGATGGTCGTTGTAATGCTTTGTCAAATATTAAAGATTGGCTACTGATGAGTATGAAAGACGGCGAAAAGCATGATTTTGATTTATTTAAAGTCAGCCGAGTAAAAGGCCGCCAAGGTGTAACTGTTATTGATGACAAAAAGCTACCTATGCAATTTATGACTCATAAGCCAGAGTCATGGCAGCCAGATAAGCGAGCTATTCTAGCTAAAATGAAAGAAGGCGAAGAGATAGCAGGCGCAGAATTAACAATAACCAAACCATCATTAAGAATTAAATAACTAAATAAAGGAAAGAAAATGGCAACAACAATCACAGGTAAATTAAACAAGGCCGCAAACCAATTTCAGGCAGGTGAATCAACAGGTTTCGGTATTCGATTAGGTGTCAAGTACCGCGACCCTAAAACAAAAAAAGATGAATGGACGAACTATAGTGCTGTTATATTCGCCAAGGCTCCAGGGCAAGTGCAATTTTATCAGAGCGCATTGGTTGAAGATTCAATAGTAGAAGTAACTTGCGATCAATTAAAGATTGATTCTTTTGATGGCAAAAACGGGCCAGTATTATCTATTGATATGCTTAACGCTCGACTGGGTTATGTTTATTCGCAACAACAAGTAAATGCCCCACAAATGAATAATGGTGGTTTTCAGCAAGCGCCGCAACAGAATCAAGGCTACCAGAGTCAGCCTAATTTCAGCAAGCCGCGCCGCAACAACAGCAGCCGCCTAGGTTTATTTCTCAGAACCAGCAGCAGCCAGCAAATAATAACTTTGACGACGACATAGCGTTTTAAATAAACACCGCACAAGGAAGTGCAAACCCTGTTGATTTGCGAATTAGTTAGAGACGTATTAATTTATAACTGGAGGGCGTATGCCTTATTATGTAAAAGAAGAAAATAGCGGAGATGAATTAGGTCCGATAGATAATGATAGTAATAAGTCTAAATTTGGAATTGAAGACAGGAAGATAAAAAGCAAGTGTGAATCATGGGTTAAAAAGCTAAACAAGTCTAACAAGGGTGATAAATGGGCAACCATCCACAAAGACACACATAACCTTGCGCTATGCGGATAAGCGTATGTCCGACGATATGAGTGCGTTGTTATATGGCGTACTAGAAATTAACTGGAGAGATATTATGAATGAAGATGTAAATGGCAGCAGAAAAATACAGGTGTTGCAGATGCTGAACGCATGTTAATGAATGCCGAGAGGCAGATAGAAAAGTTAACGTGCGAACTAAAGAAAAAGAATGCGCAATACAGGAACATGTTAGGCGTTGGCAGTTTTATGAGTAGTGAAAAACCTAACAACATTTAAATAGCCATATAACCTTGATTATTAAGCGGCTGTTTACAGTCCGATTGATTTGGATTTGTTGCGAACTAGATAGGAGAGCAATGGTTTTATTTGGTAGGAAAATAGAGTGGTTAATAACGGTATGACCTGAGAAAATTTAAGTGAACTGCTAGATAAAAATAAACTGGTGTGTAAAGGTTGGTTTAATGGATGATAACTACAATTTAAGGTTACAGCCTTACGCTATGTCAGTGATTATGAGTAGTTGTAGGTATTTGCAATAGCAACATAACACTAAGCACACGAGAACGATTCCTTCTTTCACACATTGGACCAGAACTACAAGGCGTTGATATTATGACTAACATTAAAAAACTAATGCAGAAAGGGGAATTATTGATTTCAAACACCCGACAAACCAAGGGGCGCTATTATTATTTATTCTGCTAGTGGTGGCGATAAGTGTGTTAGTCAGTTTAAAACTTACATATTAAACTTAAATAAATTGAGGGTTAATAAGATGAAATTAAAGCTAGTAACATTCACTGCGAATAATTGCACAGTCGGCAAGTTATGGCATGGTGACAATCTACTCTGCTATACAATGGAAAAGAAATGGGATGATAACAAACCTAATGTTAGCTGTATCCCTGCGGGTACTTATGAGCTAAAGCCTACCTTATCACCTAAGTTTGGCAGCACTTACTGTTTAGAGAATGAACGCCTAGGTGTGTCACTAAGCGGAGACACGGAAAGAACTCACATTCTAATGCATAAGGCTAACAAGGCTAGTGAGCTACAAGGCTGTATTGCTCCTGTAAGCGGCTTTGGCGTTCTTGGTGGTGAATGGGCGGGATTAGCAAGCGGCAAGGCTTACGACATGCTTATGAGTACGCTAGCAGGCGATAAACACGCGATTGAAATAGTGAGACTATAATTATGTTTGATTTCGTAAAGAAGATATTTGGCTTTGATGGTGTTGCTAATTCAGCTTTGAAGATAGTTGATAAACTAGCGGGTACTGATTGGACGCCAAAAGAGCAAGCGCAATTCATACTAGACCACGCTCAAGCTACAAAGTATCAAAGCCCAACCAGACGAGCTATGGCTATTATGATTACTGTGGAATGGTTCTTACTTGCTAATACTTGGTTGATAGCGACAATCTTCGGACGGATTATGAATTTAGAAAGTTGCATACTGCTAGCGAGTGATGTTTCGACTTTTTTACAAAGCGATATTAACTTGCTTATTAATGGCTTGATGGCGTTCTATTTTTTAATCGGTGTTAAGAAGTGATATAATTGCGTTACAATTTAACTTAACTAAGGAGCTAACATGCCTGGCGGAAATGGGAAAAAACGCACTCGCACTAGTGGCGGAACTAAAAAGAAGTAATTTATGCATACCTATCAAACAATAATTATTGTGATTTTAATTTGTTTGTTATTTGTAAAAGCGTCTAGGTATGGCGCTTTTATCCTCCTAACAACATATTTTATTTACTACTTGCTTATATCTGATTTGTCGGCTATTTACTATTATTCATGTACGGCAACACTGAATTTATTCGTAGGACTTATCTTACATAGAAAATACAAGCACGCAGCACTATGCGGTTATGCTTTGGTCTTTGTTGATCTGTACGGTTTTTTTATTTGGCATCAATACATTAGCTCTGTTAGTTATGATATTATCTCGGGTGTTGTTTTAATTATGCAGCTATTATTTTTGCTGCCAAATGGTGTTGTAGATTGTGTCAGAGGTTATACAGGTTTTAACAAATATAGCTTGGCTAAGTCTGATGATTTTGATAGCAAGTAACCGCGTGTTACAATGTCTAAAACCACTAATTAAAAAACGAAGAGATGAGAGAAGAGACAAGACAGATAGGGGAGGCGATAGCTAGTCACCCAAAAACGGCTTATATGGTCATAATGCTAACTAATATAAGTGCTTGGTGGGTTGAGTGGGTAGATCCTCTTGTTGATGCGGTCACTTCTGTTTTAGGTGTTGTTCTAGTTTCTGTTCTTATTCGCTACCACTGGCAAAACACAAAAAAGCTAAAGAAAGAAATAGACGAAAACAAATAGGTTAACTATGCCAACTCGAATATTAATTAAAAATATAGCTAACACATGGTTAACTGGTGATGTTATTGACGTATGCGATGACTCTCATATGTTTGGTAGATTAGAAAGCAAGGAAAGATTCATTGATAGCGGCGAAAGCCCTGATGATTGGCCTAGACAATTTGTAATAGTAAATGTCACAGATGCAACCCCTCAGATTATTTTTATTTGACAGAAAATAATGAACAAGGTCGAAGATACTACATACAACCCCAAGGCGAAGATTCCCCATTTTACGATCAGCTGCTAGAGAATGCAGAGGTAACTGTGACAAAAAAAATACTGGATGCACTAATCATGGATAGGGGTGCGTAATGCCTCAAAATGCAATAATTAGGGCAGACGGAACAGGGGACTACACATCTCCTATTGCATGGGAGGCAGGGGAGCAAAGCTCTAATTATGGATCTATAGCGGTTGGCCGACTAGATGGCTTTTTTGATTTAGGCACATCAAGATTAGATTTCAATGGTACGTGGCCTAACGGCGCAAGGTTAGAGTGTTTTAGTTCATCTACAGGTTTTGATGGCACAGAAAGAAACTTGTGCGGAGTTACGTCTACAGATTCTCTTATGACAGTTCGCGGAAGGTCTACACTTGTTCAGCTTGCTGGGCTAGAGATTTACAATACAGGGACGGGTAAGCCTTATCAAAGCACAACCGGCACGCCTAACTTTAACCATGAAGGCTGCTTATTTCATAACCCTGCTGTTAATCTTTGTATACCAATAAACGCTGCATCAACAAGTCAATTAACAAATTGTGTTACTGTTGCTAAAGAGCATTCATCACAAGTATTTAATCATACTGGGTGTAATCATTTCTCTAATACTACCAGTTCAGTAGGTTCTAACGGCGGATCTATAACTAATACAGTTGTTGTTAATGCGCTATCAGGCCAATGTATAAGATCTGGCGTAACTCAGTCAAACAACGCAACAACAGATAGCTCAGGTGATACACTTGCAAACATTGTCATTGCTGATAACTTTGTGAGTTCAGATCCAGTAGGCGATGGTGATTACAGAATAAAGTCAGGAAGCGACCTGGACACTAACGGGATAGGCTCTTTTGTTGAGGCTAGCTCTGGCGGCTTAACTGCTTCTATTACAGAGTCAGGGCCAAGCTTTACAGAGCAAGTAAGCGCAACTTTATCAAAAGCTATAGAAACAAGTATCACAGAGTTAGGGCCGTCATTCACTGAAAGCATAAGCACTAATCTATCTGCAAACATTACAGGAAGTATAGGAGAAAGCGGGCCAGCGTTTACAGAGTCTATTTCTGCAACGCTATCAACGTTAACAATACAAGGAAACATAACAGAGTCAGGGCCGTCTTTTACCGATTCAATCAGTGTTGATGTTCAGGCTTCTGTAGGATTAAACGCAAGCATAGCAGAGTTAGGGCCAAGCTTTACAGAAAGCGTACAAGCAAGCCTAGACAAAACCATAGAAGCCAATATAAGCGAATATGGACCATCCTTTACTGATTCTATAGCTATAAGTTTAACGTCTGAAATTGATGCTTCTATAGGCGAGTACGGACCTAGTTTTATCGAAGGTCTATCAGCCAAGATACCAGTAAAAATCTCAGTGAACGCTAAAAACACTATAAAAGTGAAACGAAGCGCTAACACTGTTAAAATAAAACGTAAATCAAACATATTAAGGGTTAAATGATGCAACTATCAATAGCAGGCCGTAATGCCTCACTAGATGCCGTAAATACTTTATTAAACGGCGGTACTTTAGAAATACGAACAGGAGCAGCGGCAGCTATAGATTCAGCGCCTACTGGAACTGTACTGGCTACACTAACAATTAACGCAACGGCTTTCTCGTCAGCTTCAGCGGGTAGCTCAACAGCCAACGCTATAGTGGACGTAACAGCATCAAGTGCAGGAACAGCGGGCCATTATGTCGCTAAGAACTCTTCAGGCAATGCAGTAAGAAACGGCACAGCAGGAACTAGCGGCACTGACATGATATTAAATAACACAACGTTTGGTGTAGGTGATGACGTGTCGGTTACTTCATGGACTTACGCACAGGCAACAAGTTAATATTCATTTTTACTGTGTAAATATTCACTTTTATTAGGTGATACACGGGGATAATGAATAAATCACTGAATAAAGACTGTTTATGGCGGTCTTTTGCTGTTTTTGATAGAATGTAAGTATAATTACGGGTTAAAGACGGGTTAAAGACGGGTTAATATGGCAAAGAGTACAACATCTTTTAGTAGTGACAGCCAGCCGGCACAAAGAAAGCCTAGAGGCAAGAGCGAAAGGACTAAGATTCTTGAAGCTATGGCGCGGGCAGGAAAGACAGAAGAAGGATTTTATGATGAGCTTGTCGCAAGGACAGAAAACCCAGAAGATAACTTCTCATTTAAAGAGCTTATGTATAGGTTATCCCCATTACCTAAAGCGGTTGCGCCTACTATTGAATTTGACCTTGATGAGAATGGCACCATAAGCCAGAAAGCCGAGCAAATAATTATCGGTATATCTAAAGGCCGCATACCGCCAGATTTGGGCAATCAGTTAATAGTTTCTATGTCGTCCTTGATGAATATAAAAGAGAAAACAGAGTTCGAGGACAGATTAAAGGCGATTGAAGATGCTAGCAAGCAAGCTGAATAGACTGAAAGGCTTAGAAGATCAGTTGCTCTTTAGTGCTGGCGAGTTTAAAAGCACAGTCATTGGTTTTGTTAGCGCTGAAAATAAAGAGCTTACATCGTCTTATCATTTGGTGGATGGTAAATGGTCCCCTACTGTTAAAAACCCTACCGCCTACTTTCCTGAAATAGTTAAGCCTGTTTTCTTGCGACCTAAAAGATTTATTATCCTTATCGGTGGTCGAGGCTCAGGCAAGACTTTAGTTAAAGGCGATCATGGTTTGATTGGTATGCACGATTTAGGTAGAAACCTAATGTGTATTCGAGAGTTTCAATCTTCAATAACAGATAGCGTACACGCTGTATTAAGCGATGAAATAAAAAGCTAGAGCTAGACAATGCAGACGTAACTGAAAGAACAGTTAAGTTTACGCACAACAACTCTATGGCTAGATTTATGGGGCTAAGTAGAAACCCCGAATCTGTAAAATCAGCGTTTGGCTTTCTTGATTGGTGGATAGAAGAAGCTCAGTTCTTATCTGAAAAGTCACTAAGAACGTTAACACCTACGGCACGTAAAAAGCCGATGAAAGGATTACCAGGCAAACAAAAAGAAGTTGAATCAAATGAGATAGACTTACAAGACGTTCAGATGGTTTTCTGCGCTAACCCTGCATCTAGTGAAGATCCATTTAGCCAAAGGTTTATAGTTCCATTTCAATCAGAGTTAGACGAGTCAGGCATATACGAAGATGATATGCACTTAATCATAAAAATGAATTACGACTCTAACCCGTGGTTCGATGATTCAGGACTAGAAGCAGAGAGACTTTTCGACCTTAAAAACTTACCTAGAAGCACTTATGAATGGGTATGGAAAGGCGGCTTTAATGATGATATTGAGAACGGACTTATTAAGCCTGAATGGTTTGATGCCTGTATAGACGCACATGAAAAACTAGGTATGAAAGAAGTTGGCGTGGTAAAGGTTACGCACGATCCATCAGATTTAGGTAATGACCCCAAAGCTTGCGCAGTGAGAAAAGGCAATATAATCACTGATATTATCCAACGACAAGACTTAGACGTGAACGAAGGTAGCGATTGGGCTTTAGGTCTAGCGATAAACGAAGGTGCAGACGATTACGAATGGGACGTTGGCGGCATGGGTGTAACACTCAAAAGGGACGTTAACGCAGCACTACAAGGTAAAAAGATAACAGCGCACCAATTTAACGGCGCATCTTCTGTTGATATGCCTGACGCTATTTACGAGCCAAGCGGGGCTTCTAACATGGTTAACCAATTAACATGGCAGAAGGTATGCAAGAATCTAAGAGCGCAATGTTATTTGAAACTAAGGGATAGAGTGTATAGAACATATCAGGCAGTGGTTAATAATGTAATGACGGACCCAGACACACTAATTAGCTTTAGTTCAAACTGTCAAAACTTAAAAACGCTACGGGCTGAATTGTGTAGAATGCCTATCAAACCAAACATGAATGGATTGTTTGAGCTTTACACTAAAAAAGAAATGAGAGAAAAGTTTAAGGTGCGCTCTCCTAACTGTGCAGACGCGGTTATGATGAGCGAACGTATTCGTGGTATCATTAAACAAATAGACGTTAGTAAAATAGCAACTACAAGAGTTAGTCACTGGTGAAAAAATGAAAGAGTTAGACGAAGTTAGACTAAATATGAATGACGCTTTGAGCGGTTCATACGAAAGAAACAGAAAATGCCTAGACGAGTATGAATTCGCAACAGTGGCCGGCGCAATGTGGAAAGGCTCTTATGCGGAGCAATTCAAGAATAAGCCTAAGCCTGAAATTAATAAGCTGTTTGGCTCTATCAATAGAATACTAGGCCAAAAGCAACGCTTGGAAATGAACGCTAAAATTATTAGTAATTCAGACGAAGCAACAGACGAAGATGCAGACTTATTGCAATCTCGCTGGCGCAATGACTTTCAATCAAGCGATGGCAATGAAGCACTAAACAACTCAGACCAAGAGGCTTTCTTCTCAGGCTTTGGCGCGTTTAAGCTAGCAGCTAAGTATGAAGATGAAGAGAACCCAGACCCAGACAGTCAGTACTTATGTGTAGAGCCTATTTACTCAGCAGCATCTAGTGTTGTGTTTGGTCCGTCAATTAGAAAAGACAAAGCAGACTGCAAGCAAGCATGGGAAATCATCCGTACTTCTCGAAAGACTATTGAAGAAGAGTTTGGCGAGACGGTAGCCTCTGTTAATGCTCAAGTTGATTGGTTTGATTGGGACACAGACACAGAGAAAGACTTATATCTTGCTCACTACTACGAAGTTATCGACAAAAACCTGACCGAGTATCATTTTGGTGAGTACGTGGTGACTACTGGCGATGGCATCAAAGACAACTACGGTAACAAAGTTTCGCGTGATGAACTAAGAGACTTGCGAGAGTTTAACGAACACGAAACCAAGCGTAGGAAAGTTAAGTACGTTGAATATGGGTTAATGAGTGGTGACAAGTGGCTAATAAGAGGTCAAAAAACACCATTTAAGCGTATTCCTATTATTCCACAGTACGGTTACTATCAGGTAATTAACGGCATTGAATACTATTGTGGTGAAGTGAGAAAGCGCCGCGACCCTCAAATGTTCCTCAATACCTATCATTCTTCGTTAATGGAAATAATGTCTGCGCCTCAAGTTGAGAAACCAGAGTATACGCCTGAACAGATAGCAGAACACGCAAACGAGAGAAGCAAAGCAGATATAGATAATGCTGCTTTTATTATGTCAAACCCTATCCTTAACCCTGATGGCTCTATTGCTCATGTCGGCCCTATAGGTAGGCAGACACCACCACAAATAGGTAGTGGTTTAGCGGCAGCAGGTCAGCAGCTAGAATCTACCTTGTTTGATATGGGCGGGACAGGTCAAAGCACAGTGCCAAGTAATGCGGCGGCTGATGCGATAGCGCAAGTTAATGAGAGGCAAGACGATACATTCCAGCCATTAATGCAGAATAGTATGTTTGCTATCAAAACGGCTTGTGATGCGTGGATAACAGCAGCCCAAAAGATTTACTTTACTAATCAAAGAAGTCTACGTGTTGTTGCTCAGGACGGCTCTTACTCACAAGTACAAACGCTAGAGTATGGTCAAGACAATAAAGGTAATTACGGACCTTATAAGAACTCAGCTAGAGGTCGATTTACTTCACAAGTTAAAGCGGGCGAGTCTCACAAGTCAAAGAAAGAGGCTGAACTAGACACTACGCTTAAGATGCTGCAATTTGCAGATACAAACACGCCACAAGGTCAGGTGCTACTTAACCAGGCTATCATCTCAACAACTGGCGAAGGTGGGCAAAGAGCGCGTGAAATGGCTAAGTACCAGATTATTGATTCTATGTTAGCAATGGGATTAGATCCAAAACCTGATTCAGACGAAGAAAGAGAATACGTAGAGCAAAAGGTTCAAATGATGCAGCAGCAATCACAGAACCAACAACCTGACGCTATGATGGTTGCAGCTATGGCAGAACAAACAAAAGCCGAGGCTGATATGCTAGCGCAGCAAAACAAGCAAGTAGAATTACAGATTCAAATGGGTAAGCTACAGGTTGACGCACAAGGCAAGCAAGAAAAGCTACAGTCTGAAACGCAATTAAACCTTGCCAAGATTGACCAAGAGCAACAGAAGATTAATAATGATGCTAGAGATAAGTTTATTAAAAACGCAATAGCAATAGCTGAACTGGAATACGAAAGCCAGCAAGAGCAAAACGCTAATATAAAATCAAACATGCAACTAGGTGATTATTAATGCTAAACCCAAAACCTGACACAATACTAAACTATCGAGTATTCACAATGCAGCAGTATCAACTTGTAGACGATATTGCCGACCGTGAAATATTCATGGTTTACGTTAAGGATTTTATGTCACCAGATGAATATGAAATGAAATGCTTTGATGGTGATAAGGAGCATGTTATTAAGTCAGACCAAGAGCAGCTAGACCTGAATAACTTAGCTGTTGTGGATTTTGTTCAGATAGCAGCGGAAGAACTAAAGAACAAGATGGCGTTATAATTATAAGCCTGCTTTACAAGTGGGCTTTTATTTACTACATTAATAAAGCACCTTAACTAGCGGCTTTTATTTTAATGTGTATAATTAACTTGTTGCACTCGTGGCTGTGTAATCCGCCTAGTCAGTGTCTCTATAAAGCGCCATGATGTAGCGACAACTAACCACCTTAGGGTGGTTTTTTATTGACTAAAATTTAGTGAATCCCACCAAGCAAACTAATAAAAAATAACCAAGTTAGCATTTCTAACCACTATTTAGTATAATTGACTCACCTACTGACAGAGGGTTAATTCTGTCATTATCGTTCACCATTTAACGAGGATTAACAAATGGATTCTGGTAACAATACATTGGAGATACAAGAGGGCGCTGTTCAACCTGATAAAGTCGTGGTAACTGAGTCAGAGGCAACCGAAGCTAAACCACAAGCGGAGGCAAGCGAACAAGAGAATTTTATATCGAAGAAGAAGCCGACCAACAACAGGCTAATACCAGTATGACTAAAGAACAAAGTTATGCTGCTTTTCGTAAAGAAAAGGAAAAACGACAACGTAAAAACGACCAGCTTGAAGCTGAGAAAGCAGAGCGCGAAAAGATACAGCGTGAACTTGATGAGTTGAAAGCGACAGTTGGTAGTATTAAGAAAGGCTCGCCGCCTACTCTTGAGCAATTCGAATATGATGAAAGTAAGTATGAGAATGCAGTTAAGGAGTATTACAGTGCGCCACAAGCTAAACCAAAAGCTAAAGCACAAGAGGAAACTCAAGCGCCTAGCAATGATGAAGCGGATTTTTATTTATACCAACGCGAGCAAGACTTAGCCGAGAAAATGCCACAGTACAACGAGGCTAAACAAGGCTTTATCAACAAGCTTAAATCTCAGTATAACGAGCCTAACGCAGATAACGCACTGGCTTTTCTGTCTGAGATAGCACGACATAA
>UEXL01001319.1_pt1 | contig 11342 bp, 17 predicted proteins | sample 1796671 | NCBI WGS metagenome assembly UEXL01 (sample SAMEA4772471, study PRJEB27181) | metagenome
CGGCGGCTTAGTACAGAAACGAAAGAAGAAGAAGAAGTAACGATAAGGCTACCCAGCTACGGCTGGCCCCAACATAAGGAAACAATATGCCTGAACTACAAACTATGGAAACACCAAAGACTGCAGGGTTTGTAAACCCTAATCACAATAACCGTAATCGTAAACGGATTGAAGAAGACGAAAAGGAAATTCAAGAACTTGAGGGTAAGACCCAAGAGGAAGAAGAAGTAGCAGTAGAGGCTACTGAAGAAGAACCAGAAGTTGAAGACAAGAACCTTAGCCGTGAAGAGAAGTCCTTTAAAAACGTTACGGTGATGTACGGCGTCACATGCAACAGAAAGAAAAAGAGTGGGAAGAAAAGTTTGCTGCACTAGAAGCTCGTCTAGGTCAGGAGAACATTAGACCCCCTAAGTCAGATGAAGACATTGAGTCATGGGCTAAAGAATACCCTGATGTAGCAAGCATTGTAGAAACTATTGCTGCTAAAAAAGCTCAAGAAATGTTTATAAAGCAGAAGATCGTCTGCAAAACTAGATGCCAAAGAAGCTGAAATGTCACGATCAACTGCAGAGCAAGATATACGTTATGCTCACCCTGACTTTGATAAACTGCGTGAAGCTGATAAGTTTCATGACTGGGTTGATGATCAACCTAAGTGGGTACAGGATGCCCTCTATGAAAACTCAGATGATGCAGCTTCAGTAATTCGTGTCATTGATCTATACAAAGTAGACAATGGTATGACTAAGAGTGACTATGCAGCAAAGCGTAAAGCTGCTGCTGGTACTGTTAAGAAAGCTTCTAAAGCATCTGTTGATGCAGAGGACACATCTGGCTCATTTAAAGAGTCTGATATTGCTCGTATGTCTGCACAAGAATACGAGAAACAAGAAGAAGCAATAACTAAAGCAATACAATCAGGTAAATTTATTTACGATTTATCTGGTAATGCACGATAATATATACTTGACAAATAAAAATTTGTTAGTATAACTAGGGATTAGTATTCAGAAGCCACCATTAGGTCTACCTTCTGTACTAATCCCCTCATTAAAGCTCAAACAAACTAACTAAGACTACCTGTATTAAGTATAGGCCCGTACTTAGATTAACCGGCCAGTTGATCATGGTATGCACCCTAGAAAACAATCAGCCTCTTCAGATAATGTTTAGCTCAACAAAGCCTAAACTTTATAGGAGGATCTATTATGGCTTTTGCATCAGCATCGGGATATGGAAATCTACCAAATGGTAATTTTAGCCCCGTAATCTATTCAAAAAAAGTACAGCTTGCTTTCCGCAAGAGTACTGTTTGTGGTGATATCACGAACTCTGACTACATGGGAGAGATCGCCTCACAAGGTGATACTGTCCAAATTATTAAAGAACCAGAAATTTCTGTAAATTCATATTCACGTGGTACGAATGTTACCGCACAAGATTTGGACGATGAAGATTTTTCACTTACCATTGACAAAGCTAATTACTTTGCTTTTAAAATGGATGACATTGAAGAGGCTCACAGCCACGTCAATTTCATGGACCTTGCAACTAATCGTGCTGCATATCGTCTTGCTGACAACCATGACCAAGAAGTTCTTGGCTACATGGCTGGTTACGCACAGGCAAGTCAACACGCTAACGCTAATGCCCTTTAATACATCTGTTAATGGTACTAAAGCTGTAACTACTGCGGGTTCTAACGAATTGCTTTCCTCTATGCAACTGCATAAAGGTGACTTTGGCAATATTACTACTTCCTCTGCTGGCACTCACTCTATCCCGCTGACAGCACGTATGCCCGGTGCAACCTCGTTGCCAACTGCTACTGCTTCCCCAGCAATGGTTATTGCTCGTATGAAGCGTTTGCTTGATCAACAACAAGTTGACTCACAAGGTCGCTGGTTGGTGGTCGATCCAGTATTCATGGAAATTCTTGCTGATGAAGATTCACGCTTCATGAATGCAGATTTTGGTGAATCAGGTGGACTGCGTAATGGCTTAGTCATTAACAACTTCCACGGTTTCCGTATGTACACTTCATCTAACCTACCAGCAGTAGGTGATGGACCAGGTACATCAGGTACAGCTAACCAACACTAACTTTGGTGTGATTGTTGCTGGACATGATTCTGCTGTAGCAACTGCAGAGCAGATCAACAAAACAGAAACATATCGTGACCCTGACAGCTTTGCTGACATTGTTCGTGGTATGCATCTATATGGTAGCAAGATTCTTCGTCCAGAAGCTATCGTTACTGCCAATTATAACGCAGCATAAGGGAGTATTTAGTTATGGCTACAATTACAATGTCCACTAACTCTGCTTCTACATCAAATAACGGTGGAACAGGGAATAAGAAACTCCGTGGTGCCCTTACTGTATTGCAAAACGACATTGATATGGCAGACGCAATTCTGCAAAATGGTGGAACTGCTCTAGCAGCAAATGATATCATTCAAGCTATTGCTGTACCTGCAAACACTATGATCCTACACGCAGGATTTAAAGTGGTTACAGCAATGGAAGGTACTACTACCGACTCTGCTTTGCATATTGGTATTACAGGAACAGATGTAGACATTTTTGCTGCATCCTTTGACCTAGACGGTGCATCTGTTGGTGATCATACACCAGCAATCACATCTTCAGGTGTCTGTGGTAACTTGCCAGTATTTACTGCAGCAGCAGATACACTTGATGTAGAAATTCATGCATCTAGTGGTACTATTACTGGTGGTATTATTCGTGTATACGCAGCTTGTGTTATCATGGATGATATTTCACAGTCAGGTTCAGCCGCTGAAGTAGATCGTGATCTGCTGGCTTAACTTAAATAATACATACTTTGGGGCTGGCTATATACTGGCCCCATTAGTGTATCAAACATACACTACAAAAAATTCTTGGGGTAGACATGGCTCTTACTTTTCTCACATTAACTAATAGTGTTATTACACGTATGAACGAGGTAGAGCTTACTTCTAGTAACTTTACAAGTGCTAGAGGGGTACAGATACAATGTCAGAATGCAGTTAATGAATCTATACGATACATTAATCAGCGTGAGTTTGGGTATTCTTTTAATCACGCTAGTAATTCTTCTACTTTAGTAGCAGGTCAAAGTAGATATACTCTCCCTACAAGTACTAAGTCGTTAGATTATAGTACAGCAAGAATTAAAAAAGATGATGACCTTAACGCAGCAGGTAACAGTCTTACGACACTAAACTATAACGAATATATTCAAAACGGTCTTGCTGATCAAGAAGATGACGTTGTAGCTACTACTTTAAATGGATCACACTCTAGTAGTGTAGCTACTTTAACACTTGCATCTACTACAGGCTTGATACTACTGGTACAGTACATATAGGTAGTGAGCAAGTAACTTACACTGGCGTATAGGTAACGACATTACAGGTTGTACACGTGGTGCTAACAGTACTACGGCTGCTACACACGCTAGTGGTGTGGCAGTTACACAGTTTGAAGAAGGTGGTGTACCTAGAAGTATTGTACGTACCCCTGATAATAACTATTTACTTACCTTATCCTGATAAAGCTTATACATTAGCTTTTGATTACTATACCTTCCCTACTGATTTATCTGCACACGGTGATACAACAAGTATACCTGACAGATTTGCACCTGTAATAGTAGATGGCGCAACTGCTTATGTTTATCAATATCGTGGTGAGCTAAAACAATACCAATTAAATTTTGAACGTTTTGAGCAAGGCATTAAGAATATGCAAAGCCTTCTTATTAATAAGTTTGAGTACGTTAGATCAACTGTTGTACTTAGACCACGGGGTTCTATTAGCTTTATGTCTGGGGTTATTAGTTAATGCCTGATAGTTCACAAGTACAACCAGTAGCATTTAATTGTGAAGGCGGCTTAGTTTTAAGCCGCTCTAGCTTTTTAATGCAACCGGGTGAAGCAATAGAATTACTTAACTTTGAGCCTGATATTTCAGGTGGTTACAGAAGAATTAATGGCTATTCTAAGCATGTAAATCAAGTTGTACCTTTTACAAACAGCACTGCTGAACAGCTTTTAATGGTTACTTTGTTTGCAGATAAAGTTGTGGCAGCTAGGGGTGAAAGAATATATACGTCTGCCTCTACTACTTTATCAATTCGTATTGCAGCAAATACTAGCATGTCAGGTGCAGGTACAATTAGTGTAAAAAGCACTACAGGTTTTTCTTCTAGTGGTACTCTTCAAATAGCCTCAGAAATATTTACATATACAGGAGTTACTGCTAGTAGTTTTACTGGTGTTACTAGAGCCACTTCTAGTACTACTGCTGCTGCACATTTAAAAGGTGTAGTTATTTCAGAAAGTTGGACTCAAAGAGCTACAGGTAGGACTAATGCAGGTAAGTACCATTTTGAGAGATTTAACTTTAACGGCACTGAAAAACTTATATGCGTAGACGGAGTTAATGATCCTGTTGTTATTAGTTCTGCAGATATAAGTAGTACAGCCGTTTCCTCTCCTAATGCTGCTTCAGGTGAGGATACATCATTAGGTGCAGATATTGCTTCTACTACAACCATGTCAGGGTCAGGTACTATTACGGTAAGCAGTACTGCAGGATTTATTAATCCTAGTTCTGGTACTGAGTCTATATTAATTAATAGTGAGATATTTACATATACGGGACTTAGTGCAACTACTTTTACAGGGGTAACTAGGGCTGCTAGTGGGAGTACTGCAGCAGATCATACTATTGGTGCTGCTGTCTCTGATTTATTCCCTCCTACTGTAACAGGTGCTAAACTTGTTACTGCTTTCAAGGAACATATGTTTTATGCAGGAATGTCTAACACACCACAAGAGATTGTTTTTAGTTTACCCTTTGATGAAGATAATTTTTCTGTAGCCCTTGGTGCAGGTAGTATTAGTGTTGATGATACTGTAGTTGCACTAAAAGTTTTTCGTGATAGCTTGTTTATTTTTTGTGAAAACAGAATTTTTAAATTAACAGGAAGTAGTCAAGCTGATTTTTCTATTACTGCCGTTACAAGAAACATTGGTTGCATTAACAGCTTTACCGTACAGGAATTTGCAGGTGACTTAATCTTTCTTGGGCCAGATGGGTTACGTACTGTTGCTGCGACTGCACGTATTGGTGATACAGAACTTGGTACTATTAGTAAAAACATTCAACCTATTTTTGATGAAAACATTAAAGATGCAGGTTCTTTTGACAGCGTAGTTATACCTGATAAAACACAATACAGAATATTCTTTACTAAAGATGGGCAAGCGGCCTTCCTTTCTAAAGGCGCTATTTGCGTTCTTAAAAAAGAAGCGTTTGAGTTTTCTGAATTAAAAGGTTTAAAAGTTACTTGTACATCTTCTATTGTTGAAGAAGGTGACGTAGTTGTATTACATGGCGATGTAGATGGCTTTATACAAAGACAGGAAGTAGGAAATACTTTTGATGGTACAACTATATCAGGTAAGTACAGAAGTCCTGATATGAGCTTTTGGTGATACTGGTATACGTAAGCATATGCAAAGAGTTATTATTAACTACAAACCTGAAGGAACTGTTGATGCTGATTTATTTGTACGTATGATAATGAAGATAAAGATTCAGCTAGACCTGCAGTGTATCCTTTTGATACAACTAACTTAGCTGCATCATATGGTACTGCATTATATAGTACAACATCTAGCACAACTCAGTTTGCTTATGGTGGAGGGCAAGAACCTCTTAACAGACAGTCAGTAGAAGGTTCAGGTTTTTCTATTGTTTTAAGGGTAGAGGATGATGGACAAAGTAATCCTTACTCTCTTAAAGGGTTTCAGCTAGAATATCAATTAGGAGCAAGACGTTAGATGGGTGCTACATATACAAGACAATCAACATACACAGATGGTGATACCATTACGGCAGATCACACTAATGATGAGTTTGATCAATTATTAGCTGCTTTTGCTGCAAGTACAGGACACACACATGATGGTACTACAGGTGAAGGTGGACCTATTAGTACATTGGGTGGTCATGCTATTACCTTTGGTAGTGGAACTGCAGGTACAGACATTGTTATAACCTTTGATGGCGAAAGTAATGACGGCGTACTAACTTGGAATGAAGACTTGGATTACTTTGAGTTTTCTGATGATTTACTTATTGCGTCAACGGAGAAGATTCAGTTTGGTACAACCGCTAACTATATTAACTCAGGGGCAACTAATCATCTTGATCTTGTAGCAGGTGCTGAAATACATCTTACAGCTACTGATATTAATATAGACGGTGCAGTTGATGTATCAGGTAATTTATCTGTAGGTGGTAACTTAGATGTTACTGGTTCGTTTGATATGAGTGATGCTAACATTACCAACATTGGTAGCATTGCATTAGATACAATTACTAACGATGGCACTGACATTACACTTGACTCATCTGGTGATATTATACTTGATGCTGGTGGTGCTAACGTAACAATTAAAGACGATGGCACATCTATACTTGACATTGCAAACAACTCTTCTGATGTAGAGCTTACAGTTAGTGTAGCTGATAAAAACTTTAAGATTAAAGGCACAGACAGTTCTAGTGCTATCACTGCATTAGACATTGATATGGCATTAGCAGGTAAAGCTACATTTAATGGGGATGTAGTAATAGGTGGTGATCTTACTATTACTGGTGATGACTTAGTAATGGGTACTAATACTTCAGGTCACATCCTTGTAGCTGATGGTACAAACTTTAATCCTGTAGCTGTAGGTGACTTGTCTGAAATTAGTACTGTTGCAAATGATGATGTGTTTCTTGCAGTAGATACATCAGGTGGTGGACTAAAGAAAATTACTAGGAGTGCTGTAGTATCTGGACTTGCTACTTCTGGTGCCATATCTAATGTAGTAGAGGATACTAGTCCACAATTAGGTGCTAACTTAGATACAAACAGTCATAATATATTAATTGACGATGCACACTTTATTGGTGATGAAAATGGTAACGAACAGATTATATTTCAGACTACTAGCTCTGCAGTAAATCAACTTGATATAACTAATGCTGCAACAGGTAATGGACCCACTATATCTTCTACTGGTGGTGATACAAACATCAATCTTAACATAACTCCTAAAGGTAGTGGTCAAGTTGTTCTTGATGGTAATGTAGGAGTTGAATCAGGTTTAATTGATTTAAAAAACTCAGGATCAAGATCACAGATAAAATTCTATTGTGAGTCAGGAATGCTCATGCACAAACACTTCAAGCAGCACCACACTCAGAAAGTGCTTCAAATACTTTAACACTCCCAAGTACAGGTGGTGATGTTGACTTAGTTTCAACTGCTTCAACTGCCACACTTACAAATAAAACACTTACCTCCCCTCTTATTGGCACATCTATTCTTCCTGTTAGTGCAGACGGTACAACACTAGGCTCTGCAGCTAAAGAATTTTCTGATTTGTTCTTAGCTGATGGTGGTACAATTCAATTTGGCAATGATCAAGAAATTATTTTAACTCATGTTGCTGACAATGGCCTTACTTTAAAACACATTGGTACTGGTGATGGCAAGATGCCTACCTTTACTTTTCAAGCAGGTGACAATGACATTGCAGCCAATGATGAACTTGGGGTAATTAACTTTCAAGCCCCAGATGAAGGTGCAGGTACAGATGCTATACTTGTAGCTGCAGGTATTGCTGCTGTATCGGAAGGTGATTTTAGTGCATCTAATAATGCTACTAAGCTTTCGTTTAGAACAGGTGTATCAGAGGCCGCTTCCGAAAAAATGTCACTTAGTTCTGCTGGTTTGCTAACTATTTCTGATGACTTTATTATTAAAGATGGTGGTACTATTGGTTCTGCTAGTGATGCAGATGCTATAACTATTGCTAGTGATGGTGTAGTAACATTTAGTCAAGTGCCTGTACTTCCTAATAATACAATAGAAACAGCAGACATTCAAGCAGATGCTATTACAGGTGCTAAGATTGCTGACGATGCTATTAATTCTGAACACTATACTGATGGCTCAATAGACACAGCACATATTGCAGATGCAAATGTAACTCAAGATAAAATTGCAAATGAAGCTATTAATGAAGCTAAACTGCAAGTATCAAATGCCCCAACAAACGGGTATTTTCTAACTGCTCAGTCAGGTAATACGGGGGGTTTAACTTGGGCTGAACTTTCTGGTATACCTACATATACTAGAAGTACAACACCCCCCAGTTCTCCCAACGCAGGTGATTGGTGGGTTGATACAGCTAGAGGGGATGCAATATATATTTATGATGGGACTTCAGGTTGGTTAAGTTTTGGAGCTACCACTGAATATGCTGTTAACGGTAATTTTTCTGTAGTTGCAAATGACACCACAGAAATTTTTAGAGCTAGTTTTCAAGGCGTTGCAGTAGGAAGTTTTATTCAGTCAGCCATAGCACAATTTCCTACAGGTACTTTTTCCGATTCTGCTTTTGGATTGAGCAATAGTATAAGGGGAGTTTATGGTAGAGTTGCTACTAACGATGACCACTTATCTTATCTTACTATGGCTACTGATGCCGCAGCTCAAGATTTTGGTAATTTACACGCAGAAACAGAAAAAAACCAAAGTACTACAAGTCACGAAACACGTGGGATTGTAGTTGGTGGCCGCCTTGCTAGTGGAACTATTATAAATGTAATGGATTATATTACTATAGCTTCTGCAGGTAATGCTACTGACTTTGGTAATTTATCTGTTGCACGACACTCTCTTAGTCAGAATGCAATGTCCTCTACAACTAGGTCAATATTTTCAGGTGGAACTGCGTCAGGAGGAGGTATAGTTGATGTAATGGATTATGTAACTATAGGCACTACAGGCAATGCTACTGACTTTGGTAATTTAGTTTCAGCAAAACGAGCTGGTGCTACAGTAAATAGCACTACTAGAGGTATTATGGCAGGAGGTTATAATTCTGGAAACAAAAATGAAATAGATTATGTAACTATAGGAACTACAGGCAATGCTACTGATTTTGGAGATTTAAATGATAACACTGATAGCCGTCTTGCGTATCATAGCTCAACCATTGCTTATCTTCATGCGGGTGTAGACCAAATTACGATGGCTACAGCAGCAAATGCTACTGCCTCTGGTTACATTATGGGTGATGACATTGAATACCATGCGTGTATGCCGGGATGGATTGCATACAATGGGTAGTTGACATTAAGTAATAATAATGCAATACTTATTTTCTTATAAAGGAGAGGCAATCAATGAACAACTTAGTAAAAATAGACACAGAAACTTTTCTGCCACTAGCAGGATCAAAAGCAAACAAAGCTGCAGTAACTAAGGTTGCTGATAAACTACCCGCATTAACACAACAGTCTAAAATATTTGCACGTAGTAATTCTCAATCAATGATTACAATGATGACCCTAACAATGATGAATGGTCAAAGTCCTATGAGGATGCTACGACAAGTATTAGCTGAAACAAACAAAAAGAAATCAGCACTTGCTAGTGCTCAAGTAGTACATGCAGAAACGCTTGAAAAAGTTCATGATTTACAATCAATTGAAAATCCTACACCTATTGAGATTGCTAAGTTACGCAAGATACTAATTGATTTGGATGACATTGAAGCAAGTGTAAATGGATGTTTTAAAGATGTGGCTATTTTAATTGATACCTATGAACACCTAGAAAAAAAGTTAGGTATGGAATCATGGGATGAAGCTACATTTGAAGCTGAAGAAAAACGCCATCACATTCGTAGGGCATTTGAGTTGCTATATAGAAACATTATACAGATGGGTAGGGCTACAGAAACGCCTATTGAATATCTAATGCAGTATGGGGTTCATGCACAGCAAGCTACTGCAGAAGTTCAAGGCTATGTTAATTATACTAATGAACGTATTTCTAAAGGTGAGATTCTTTCGGCTAGTGATTGTGAAAATTTCTTAGATCAAATGGCAGATAAGTATTTGCACTGTGCTGATGAGGCTACTGAACGTATGTTTGGTATCAAAGAGATTAGTAATACAGATTACATGTTACGGTTGGAGGCTGCAGAATGATACTAGAGTATAAGATGGTTAAGACTCAAGAGGGTATGCAAGTACCTGATTGGGTTGAGGATGGGGGTCACTTTGGTAAGCCCGACTTTAGTTTTGTAGGTTGGTCTCCTGATGATAATGTTCGTGAGTACTACATCCCTGACACTGTAACTGTACTTACTAATGAGCAGTTTATTGCTAGGGTTGTAGCTTTAAAAGAGGATGACATTACAGAAGAACAAGCTACAGCCCAAGCTAATGCTTGGATTACGGCTAGAACTTAATGGATATTAACTGGACAGTAGTAACAATAGTTGGTGCCTTGTTAGCACAGGGTGCTGCTATTGTCTGGGCAGTATCAGGCATGGTGTCAGACATTCAGTATAACAGAAGTGACATATCCGAAATGAAATCTAGCACAGCAAGACTAGCTGATGATATACATGAGAATGACGTAATGATTGCACGTATTGATGCTAATGTAGAAGCAATCAAGGAAGCATTAAATGTGGTTACAACTAATCACGCAAAGAGATAATTAAATGATAGACCCCGTTACAGCTTTTGCTGCAGCTAATGCAGCCTTCAAAGGGGTCAAGATGCTAGTAGGTGCTGGTAGAGAGATACAAGATGTATCACAGCAACTAGGCGCATGGTACGGTGCAGTAGCTGACATTACTAGGGCTGAGTCTCAACGTAAGAAACCTACATGGTTAGACAAGCAGACCCACGGCAGTGACAACATTGAACAAGAAGCAATGGACATTGTTGTTCGTAAGAAGACATTGCTTGAAAAAGAAAAAGAAATAAAGTTTATGTTAGACTACAGGTTTGGTCTTGGCACATACGATGAAATGTTAGGTATGCGTAGGCAGATACGTAAGGAACGTGAAGAGACTGTGTATGCGGCGATGGAAGCTAAAAGACAGATGGCAAACAACGCAGCTATAGGTGGCCTATCATTACTAATAATTAGTGTATTAGGTGGGGGCATATATCTGATATCACTAGGAATTGGTTAATGATTAATCTTGTTGTGTTACCCCTTGTGTTAGCAGGGCTGTTAAGTCACCCTGAGTTTGTACAGTGTCACTTAGCAAAAAGAGTTAAGATACAGGGAGAAATGGTTTGCATTTACCGTGGACCTAATGGTACAATAGGATATCATTACCCTATGTTTAAGTTTAGTGAATGCCCTAAGACATATATGTGTAAATACACACCTAATGCTAAGAAGAAAGTATCAGTTCAAGATATACTTGACGGATTAAAGGACGGATTTTAATAA
>UEXL01000816.1_pt1 | contig 11332 bp, 11 predicted proteins | sample 1796671 | NCBI WGS metagenome assembly UEXL01 (sample SAMEA4772471, study PRJEB27181) | metagenome
TTTGGAAATGGAGTAGAAAGTTATAAAATATTAGACTCTATAACTGGTAAAACTAAAAACTTAGGAGAGCGTGTTACTTCAACATCCAATATGAATTATAAGGAAGAACACCGTTTTGCCGACATAACTTATAGTGGAGTATATAATGATGAAACCAACGTAAACAAACTAAATGAGTTTAATTTAGGGCTTCTTAATTTTAAACCACTAGAAGAGTCTTATGGACCTATTCAATTATTAGATGGTAGAAAAACAGATATACTTACTTTACAAGAAGATAGAATATCTTATGTATTAACAGGTAAAAATTTATTAAGCGATTCTACGGGTGGAGGAGCAGTAACATCTGTTCCGGAAGTTTTAGGAACTCAAATAGCTAGAATAGAAGAGTATGGTGTTAGTGAAAATCCTGAAAGTTATTCATCATGGGGGCTTAATAAATATTTTACTGATGCAAAAAGAGGTGCTGTAATAAATCTAGTTGGCAGCTCAATGAGAGACGAACAGCTTCAAGTTATTTCAGAAGCTGGAATGAGAGGATGGTTTAGGGATTTATTTATACAAACTTTTAATACTCAAAAAATAGGTGGATTTGACCCTTATATGAATGAGTATGTATTGCATTCAAATGTTCAGCTACCTATAGTGTCAGAAGATTGTTTTCAATGCAACACTACAAGAGATTTAACAATTTTACCAGGGCAAACTGTAAGTTATTGCGTGGAGTTAGGTGATTTATTAGGTCTAGTTAATATAGATTTTGTAATACCTTTTCAAGGTTTTGATAATATTGTTACTGAATCTAGTCAAAATACAGTAACTGAAACAAACAGTAACGATATAGTTTCTGAAACTACAATAAGCGGAGTAGGATACACTATTACAGCGGTTTACAATAGCGTATCTCACACTACCGGCGTGGTGTTTCAAGACGGTACATTGACTTTTAATAAAAATGTTGTTACTACAGATACTGTTCAAATAAATATATCACACGATAGCTTATCAGCTCAAACAATAGATGTTACTGCTGGCTGTCCTCAGGCTGCAACCATGACTGTATTTAATGTTTCAATAACCAGTAATGCTGATGCGTCTCAAAGAATTACAAATATATATAGGTGGAGTGACGGCGGGTTTAATTCACCACCTAAAAACACATCTGTTACTTTTGGAAATAGTACTACTAATCCTATAGTGTCACAATATTTACAAGAAGCAGGGCAGCAAGGAGGAGGGTTTATTCCGGGAGATGGAGCAATAGTTTCTATTATAAGTAAAAAAGAATCTACTGATGATTTTGTATTTGACCCATCTAAAAATAAATTTAGATATCTTAGAACTGGAACTTTTTACGATAATAATGGTACTGACATAAACGCTTTGTTGGCGGCATCAACTAATGTTACTCCTATATCAAGTCAAACTAACCCAGACCAATATTCAGCAAGTTTTACTTTGCCTGCTGGCGGTAATTTTTTATATTTAATTTGGGACTATAGACAGTCTAATTCACAAAAACTTTGTTATTCAACAACAAGCACTACAGATGCTTGTACAGGGTGTACTTTTCCACCTACACCTGTTCCGACAGCTCCAGTACCGGTAACACCAGTATATCGATGGTTAATTGAACCAGGAACGGGTAGCTCTACAAGCCCTACATCGTGTCCCTCAGCCTCTGTAGCTCTTTATAGTTTTTCTAGTTCGTTTGCTACTACATATGCTAATAGCACATTCTTCTATACAGATGCAGCATTAACAACAATATTTCAAGGAGGAAATAATTATTTTGGAGTAAGAGAGCCTAATCAAGGTTATGGACAGTCACAGGGAATTTTTAGAATGACAGATTTAGGAACAGCTTCTAATATAGATACAGCTGGGGTTTGTAATCCAAATCCAACGCCTGTGCCTGTGCCTGTGCCTGTGCCAGCGCCAGTAGCGCCTAGCCCTGTGCCTGTACCTACAACTCCTGTACCAGCGCCAACAACAAGCACCACGGCATTTACTATGACAAGTATTAATGTATATTGGAGCAGTTATTTAGATGCTTGCGTTAATGGGCCTAGCTCTTCGACACAAACCTATTATCATAGTGGTAGCGGTGCGTGTCCAGTGGGCGCAGATTACATTTATACAGATGCGGCAGGAACAACCTTATTAAGCAGTGTTACTAATACATTTGGTAAAGTGTGGTTTATTCCGCCTAGTGTTTGTTTACCAAATGGGAAAGCTGTAGAAATAAGTCCAGGCTCAGGTTATATTTATGGAGAAGGTATTTGTAATTAATTTTAAAAAATGGCAACACTAGCAACATATTATTTTGATACAGCAAGTTTTACAAACGCAACAACGATTTATGATGATGCGAATTTATCAACTATATCACAAAACGGATGGTATTCCGATGACAGTATTGTAAGGCAACAAATAAGCGGAGTTTTAATGGCAGGGCAATCGTGTAGTGTTCCTACTCCTGTGCCAACGCCTACAGCACCAATACCTGTGCCTGTACCTGCTCCAGCTCCAGCTCCTGTTGCTCCTAGTCCTGTGCCTAGTCCTGTAGCGCCTGTAGCGCCTAGCCCTAGTCCCACCCCTACTCCTAGTCCTGTAGCGCCTGTAGCGCCTAGCCCTAGTCCTGTACCTAGTCCAGTGCCTACAGCTCCGGTGCCTGCTCCTATTGTACCTCCTAGTCCAACGCCAGTTCCAGTAGCCCCTAGTCCTGCTCCAGTAGCGCCTAGTCCTGTTCCAGCCCCAGTGGTTCAATGCTATAATTTATATGTGCAAAAAAGCAGTTCTACTGTGTGTTCAGGTAGTTATGGAAATTATTTCTTTAACGCCTCCAGTTTAAGCTCTGCTACTACTGCATATGCTAATAGTAGTTGTAATTCAAATGCTAGTGCTGGATATTATACGCAAGGTCTTACATATAAATATTGGAATGGTTCAAGTTTTACATTGACAGGAAGTTGTTAAATTTAATTAAATATAATTATGATGCTAATAAAAGAAGAGAGGAAGTATGTTCCGTATGACCCTAGTCCACTACAGCCAATTACTAGAGCAACCAAAAAAGGTTTTCAAGTATTAGATGTGCCTCCAGTGGTATATAGTATACTTGTTGATTTTTATGACAGAGCTCAGTTTCAAGAAGAAAATTATCCAGGGAAGGAGGCTTATTCAAAACAAGTAAGTTTTTTACAAGACATAAATCAACACCAAGATAAAGTAAATTTTATAAAATCAACCATGCTTGATTTACATCAAGAGTGGTGTCAAAGAGATTTAAACCCAGCTGTAGTTTATGGCGTAAGAAGTTATAGCAATAACACCATTTTTAATGCGCATTTTGACAGACAAGATACCCATCATGTTGCTTCTAGTATTACTCTTGGAAAAGATGCTCCTTGGAATTTAAATATTCAAGACCATGATAATCAGTGGTGGGGAGTAGATGTTGAACCCGGTCAAATGATTATGTTTGAATCTGGATGCTGTATGCACGGAAGATTGGATAATTATCAAGGGACTTACTTTGACAATATATACACACACTTTACTTACGCAGAACCGTTTACTCCTTATGAAGGATAGATATATATCTTTTGATTGGTGGTGGGGTGGTTTTAATAATATTCGGATGTGCTATGAGATGGTTGGAGCTATGTCATATGTTTCAGGAAGAAAAATTATATTACCTCCTCCAGGGTATTGTTTATTTTTAGCAGAGCATCACGACAAAAAAACCTTTTGGGATATTTGGGAAATACTAGATAAAAAAGCGTTTACAGATAATTTTGATTGTATCGATTATAAAGATACTGACCTTGTAAAATATTCTTCAGAGATACAAAACTATGATGGTATATGTAAAGACATTAAATGTGTAATGTTTAACGATACAGACATAAACTGGGGTCCTCAAAAGTTTATAGGTAAAGGTCTTATATACCATAGTATAGAAGATATAAATCACTTTAACGAATTTAATTGTGACAACAGAGAATTTTTATATGATATTATGTGTGAAGATAAAATCATACATTTTCCTAGAAATTTATTGGGACATTTTGGATACCATGTATATCCTCCTAACGACAACGCAAGAAGGATAATACAGCAAAAAGTAAAAGATGGTATAAAGTTTAGAGAAGAGTTTTTTGTACAGTCAAAAAAACTTATGCCTGGCGACTATGACGCTGTGCATATAAGAAGAGGAGATTTTAAATATACACAAACACAATGGACAGAAGACCTTTACAAGAATCTTGAAGCATTATTAGATGGAAGTGTCAGAAAATCAGTACCTTTATACATAGCAACTGATGAACCTGACTTATCAATGTTTGATTTTTTAAAAGAAAAATATAATACTATTTTTTTAAAAGACTTAACACAGTCTAGCAAAAGCCATGAGTTAGTTTTAGACACTATTATATGCGCCAATGCTAAAAACTTTTATGGTTCTAGGATGTCTACATATAGTGATTACATAAATATAGTTAGAGGCTACAATGGTGAAATAGACCATCACAGAAAGTCTTTAAACTTTGACAGAAAACAAATTCAATACAATAAATACCCTTGGGAATCAGAGCCCTACAACTGGCAAGACCTTTGGGGTGAATTATATTATGGCAAAATTTAATTTAGGAATACACGGGTCTCATAATGCAGCAATAGCTCTATCTTATGGAGGAGACATTCTTGAGGTAATAGAATTAGAAAGATGGGTGCAAATAAAAAATGCAGCATTTTTTTATTACCATCCCATACTTAACCCTATTGAAGTTTTAAATGAAATATTAGATTACTTTGAATTAAAACACGAGGCAAAAGAATATGATTATGCTATGACAAACTCTTGGCCTCAAGAACACAATAAAGATTTAAGAGCTGCTAATGTATTGTATGTTCCACATCATGAAGCACACGCTTGTAATGTAATGTATCATTCAGAGGCTAAGGAATCTTTAATTGTTTCTTTTGATGGAGGTTCTGATAATGGTCATTTTAATATATATTTAGGTGAGAAAGGACAACATCCTCAACTTATACATCAATCAGAAAAAGATTTATGTGTTCCTTACGCTGCTTTAGGGCATTATATGGGAGACATAACAAGAGAAAGGGATTGGTGGTTTGGTAATTTAACTTATGCCGGTAAAGCTATGGGGCTATCATCATATGGAAAAAGAGATGATGAAATGTTTGGTTATGTAACTCGTTTATATGATATGAGTAACAGCAACGAGATAGATAAAGCTCATAAAAATTGGTCAGAAATGTTTTGTGGTTGTCATCAAAAAGATGAAAAATCTAAAGACCTTGCCTATGCTAATCAGTATATGTTTGAAAAAAAGTTTGCAGATATTGCATTGCCTTTTATATTTAAATATCCAGATAGAGAAATACAGTTTGCTGGCGGCGGCGCTATGAATATATTAAACAATACCACATATAAAGCTTTTGTTTCTCCTAACTCAGATGATAGAGGTATAGCATTAGGGTGTTTATTAAGTTTAATTAAACCTTCTGAGCCTATAGACAGCACTTACTTAGGCTCTGAACCATACGATGATATACCTGAAGGTAAGGATATAAGTGTAGGCGAAGTGTCTCAAATGTTATTACAGGGTAAAATAATAGGATTAATACAAGGACGAGCAGAACACGGTGCTAGAGCTTTAGGAAATCGCTCTATACTTTGCACACCCAAACAAGGAGTAAAAAGAAAGATTAAACTCAGAGGTAAAAAATAGAGAGTGGTTTAGACCTTTTGCCGGAGTGTGTAGAGAAGAAGATGCCCGTCAATATTTTAAGTCTTATGGCAGGCACAGGTGGATGACTCACAATGTAAAAGTAAAAGATAGTCGGTTTCCTGGAATAACTCATGTAGATAAAACTTGTAGGCTTCAAACAGTTACTGAAAAACAAAATAAATTTATATATGATTTGCTAGAGTATCACCCTGTATTATTAAATACCTCTTTTAATATTCAAGGCAAACCAATATTAAACACTTATAAAGAAGCTATGTGGATGAAAGAAAACACAGGAGTAGATGAAGTAATAACCAATAAATATATATTATAATGTTAAAAAAAATAAAATTAGATTATGATTGGAGTTATTTTTTACCTCCAATGCAAGATTATTCAGTTCATAAAGGAACTTGTTTGGCGCATCAGCTTGATGAGCTAACAGACATACACGAAGAGTATGGGCTAGGAGAAACGTATACTAAAGATAATACTGTAATTCAGCAGCTATGGTACACAGACAAACAGGTAGATTTTTAAAGACTTAGGAAAACAAACTGGAATGGAAGTAATTACTATCTCTAGTATATTACAGCCTCCAGGAAATACAATTGCTTTACATAGAGATACTTTTTTTTTCAAATAAACAAAAGGTTTCCTGATGACAAGAGAACAAAGGTAAGGGCTAATATATATCTTGAGCCTTGGAAAGTTGGACATATGTTACAGTACAAATCTGAAGAAGATAATATTTGGAAAACATCCGATAATTGGAACGCTGGAGATGGCTATATATGGGATTCTAAACCGCTTCATTTATCAGCAAATGCAGGTATGAAAGACAAGTATACTCTTCAGATATCAGGCTTCTTGCTCTAAAAGATGCAAGCAATTAAATTTGTAAATTTGTAGTTAAATAAATCCGTATGGCTTTTTATTATGAATTTACTCGCTGTGATGATTCTAGCATAAAAAATGATTGGACGTTTCCAGGGAATCCTCAGCTAAACATTTTTGATGTATATTCTATATATGGATATTGTTGGCAAGTAACAGCTTTAAGAAATAGCGGACAACAAGTAGTGTCCAGTGCCTACTATGGGTTAAATGGTTGTTCTCAATGTACAGCCCCTACACCCCGCACCATCGGCTACGCCTCCTACTTCTTATTTATGGCAATTTAATCAAGTTCAAGGAAATGGTAGTTTTGTAAAACCTACCTCTTGTACTAATTGTCCAGTAACTGTATATTCTGATGTAAATAGTTATAGCAATGTGGTATGCGGTACACAGCACTTTTGGTTAGATGCAAGTCTTACTACTCCATTTATAGGAAGCAATCAGTTTTATATAGCTACTCCCTGGCAGTACTCCTGCTACAGGAACAGGAATGCTTTTAATTGAAAATAACGGCACAGTAACAAACAAATACGACTGCAATGGAGCTAATATATGTTTTGGTCCAGCGCCTAGTCCAGTGCCTACAGCTCCATCCCCTAGTCCAGTGCCTACAGCTCCAGTACCTTCTCCTGTACCAGCACCTGTAGGTCCAAGCCAACCTGAATATTGTTTACAATCTACAAATGCGATAACTATAGAAAATATTGGAGGAATAAATAAATATGTATTTGGAGGTAATTATGGCTTATATGGTAGTGGAACAGGAATTTTTGTTTTTACAAGCGTTCCGTCTTCACATCCTATAGCTTTTCAAAATTATGGTAAAACATCTACAATAGATTATGAAGGTCAATTTAGTGTATAGGAACTAAAACTGGACAAGACGGAAACACCTATGAATATTTTTATGGAGATGTAACGCTTACGGTTACCGGAGCTTACGGTGTTATTGGTTATGAGTGTTATTATCATGGATACATGGGTGGACAAAACAATTTAATGTATGATAATGTTATTTGCCCAAACTTACAGCCGCCAATTATACCACCTCAAGGAGACCCTTCACTTCAATACACTTTAACTTATAGTGACACAGCAAAAGGCTGGCCTTCGTTTTATTCTTACTTCCCAGATTGGATGATAGGAATGAATAATTACTTTTATTCTTTTAAAGGAGGTAACTTATTTAGACACAATACCAATGAATTAAGAAACAATTATTATAATGTTCAGTATAATTCAACATTAACAAGTGTGTTTAATGATATGCCATTAGAAAATAAATTATTTAAAACTATAAATTTAGAATCAGATAAGGCTTGGTCTGTAACCTTAGATAGTGACATACAAACTGATGCAAGCATAGATTATACATGGTTTGAAAAGAAAGAAGGGGCGTGGTTTGCTTTTTGTAAGAAACAATGGAACACTTCCAGCTCAGACAAAAGAATACCCTATGCGCTCAGTAAATGGTATAGGCAGAAGCACTTCGGTAAGTGTAGTAGGAACGAGCACTATAATTAATTTTGCAACAGACCCTTTAATAGCTATTGGCAGCGACCTTAGTGTTGGCGACATTATATACTTTGCGCCTCCTCCATATAGCGCAGTAGAAATGGCTGGTCAAGTAACGGCAATAAACATAGACTTACAAAACAATACCAACAACATTGTTATTGATAATTCTATAACTGGAGCAGTAGCTATATCCCTACAGGATGGGTTTATAATGTACATTAAGAATCAGCAAGCTGAATCAAATGGAGTATTAGGACATTACTGCTTGTTTACAATAACAAATATAGATAGCACAGCTACTGAGTTATTTGCTGTAGAGTCTGAAGTAATGAAAAGCTATCCTAAAATTAGTATCTTTGTAGGTGAATGAAATTAAATATTAGACCACTTGAAGAGTCTGACTATGAGCAGATTTTAGTAGGTTGGTGGAAAGATTGGAAATGGGAAGCACCTGTTAAAGATTTTTTACCAGATGAAGGTAAAGGTGGTTTAATAGTTTATGATGAAAAAATACCTGTTTGTGCAGGATTTATATATATGACAAATTCAAAAGTAGCTTGGGTAGATTGGATTATTTCTAACAAAGATTATACTGATAGAGCCAACAGGAAGGCTGCTTTAGTTTTGTTGATTGACGCTCTTACTAGAGTAGCGCAAAGCGCAGGAAACAAATTCACATACGCTCTTATAAAACACGATGGTCTTATTAAAACATATGAAGAGCTGGGTTATATTCAAGGAGATAGCTACACTAAAGAAATGATAAAAGTATTATAACATGGGAGTAATTACAGGAACAGCAGTAACTGTGGGCCTAACAGCAGCAAAAATTGCAACAGCTGCAAAAATTGCAGCAGCAGCAGGCACAGCCACAGCTTCGTTTGTAAAAGCAAAACAACAAAATAAAGCACAACAAAAAGCAGAACGAGCTGCTGATGAAGCATTAGCTGATGCTAGGAAAAGATTAGATGTAAACTACTTGGAGGGGCTGTCAATACCTAAAGAGGCTTACGAGTTAGAGCGTGAGGCTTTACTGTCTTCAGGAGCTCAAGCTTTACAAGCAGGTGCTGAAGGAGAAACCAGGGGGGCAGCTGCTACTGCTGGTAGAGTTCAAATGGCACAACAACAAGGTCAACGAAGAGTTGCTTCTGCCATGGGGCAAGAGCTTTTTGGTTTACAAAAATTAGCAGCGGGAGAAGACGCTAGGTTGGCTAGTATGCAAGCAGGCCTTAGTTTAAAAGAAGTTGAAGGTCAACAAGAGGCCGCTATGTTGGCTCAGATAAGAGCAGAGCAGCAAAGTCAAAGAGGAATTGAGGCTGTAGGTGAAGGTGTTAAAATGGCCGGGGCGGCTCTTCCAGAATATTTTGCTACGCCAGAAACAGCTGCTGTAAACAAACTAACCAGACAGTTTAATAGAGCACAAAGAAAAGGAGATATAAGCGGAACAATGACAATAGGGAGAGTTTGGAAATCTCAACCCTGTTATACCAAATTTTGACCAATCTTTAGCTGATGCATATGGCAGTAATTATACAGATTTATCTTCAGTAGGATATGACAATCCGAGAGATTTTTTTAGCGGCATGAGTCCATTCGAACAAAAACAATATTTTAGAAATAGAAGAAAATAATAGTATTTTATGGCTACAAAAATAGGATTTAAAGCACAGCCATTAATTGACTCTGGAGGAGTAGATTGGTTATCAGTCAGTAAAGACGTTGTTAAAACACTTACACTACAGGAAGAGGCTAGAGAAGCTACTCGTGTTAAAGAGCAAGAAAATTATGCTGCTGACATGAAAAAAATGGTGGAAACACCATTAGGCAAAGATGCTGAAGCAAATGAATGGCTTACCAATGGTATTAATTCTATAACCGGGTCTGCCGGTATGAACAACAAACTATGGAAGTCGGGAGCTTTAAGCACCAAAGACTATATGCGTAATCGTGCTAACAGAACACAAGGAACGGATTTAGTTTTATCAGCTTTTAAAACATATAATGAAAAACTATGATGCTGTAATGGATGGCATTGCTGATGGCACATTGGCAAAAGAAAAAATGTTGTATTTAAGAGCACAAGCGGAGAGTATGTTTGATTTTGGAAAAACAGGCATATACATCAACCCTTTAACCTCAGAAGTTAATGTAGCTAAAAAAGAATTAGTAGATGGCGCTTATGTAATGAGCGACAATCCTAATGAATTTTTAAATGCAAGTGAGCTTATGCAGGCAGCATCATCTATGTATAATAGTTTTGATGCTAACAAAGCAGCTGCTTCATTAGCTGAAAGTGTGGGACAGCGACTAATAAGAGATGGGTTTGGAAACACCATTGAATCAGCATATATGGCTGTTACGAATGCTGATAAAGACACAAAAGCTAAAATAAAACAAGCAAGACTAGACCAAGTTAGAGGCATCCTTGATGATGAAAAAGCAGGTACATATTTAACAGATACACTAAATGAGGGCTTTTCTTTTACAAAAAACCCAGATGAAGCCTCGTACAGTAGACGGAAAAATGTCTAAAATGATTTTACTAAATCAAGATGGCTCAACCACTTTAAGTAAAGAACAGATGGACTATGCTGTAGATAAGTTTGACACGCTGCTAGAAGTGTATTTACCTAAAGAGAAAAAAGCGCCTTTAGCCCCTAAACCTTCAGGCCTTACTGCTACGGAAAGAACAGCTCAGCAAGAGGGAGAGATAGGTTTTGGTTTAGCTTTAGACCTTACATCTGGAGGTAGTATTGCAGGAGAGTCTTTAGAAAAAATTAAAGCTAACAACAATGCTATAGATAATGTTTACGAAACAGAGACTTCGTATGTTATTCAATACAGAGACGGGAGCGAAGACAAGACTATCAATAAAATAATGAGAGATGGTGTAGAGGCAAGAGAAGAAACTGCTGTTTCTTTAATGGCTGCTGTTAATCCTAACTACGATGCAACTAAAGCAGAAACCGCTAAGCAAAGATATTTAAAGTCTAACACGATAGGAGAGAGAAAAGAAAAAGGTTTGTTTGGAAAAAGAACCGCAATATCAACTGAAAACTCTAGCACATATCAAACTAAATCAGAGGTAGCTAAAAAAGAGCAGGGTGTTTCTATTTCAGAACAAATTGAAAATATAAAAGACCCTGATG
>UEXL01001421.1_pt1 | contig 11316 bp, 23 predicted proteins | sample 1796671 | NCBI WGS metagenome assembly UEXL01 (sample SAMEA4772471, study PRJEB27181) | metagenome
ACCCAGAGATAGGACCAATGATCCGGTCCCTGTTTCTGCCAGAAGAAGGCGAACAATGGGCCGCTATAGATTACTCCCAACAAGAACCGCGCATCTTGGTTCACTACGCACACGTATTTGGTAAAAGCCAGAACAGAGTGCTAGGGGGCGTCACAGAGTTTATACAAAGCTACAATGACGATCCGCGGACCGACTTCCATACGATGGTGGCAGAAATGGCGGGCATCCCGCGTAAACAAGCGAAGACCGTGAACCTCGGTATTATGTACGGCATGGGCGTGGGTAAGCTGGCGATTGAGCTTGATCTGCCCGAGGAACAGGCCAGAAGCCTAATCAACCAGTACCATGAGCGGGTGCCGTTTGTGAAAGAACTGATGAAGGGCGTACAAAGTCACCTTAGTCAGAAAGGAAGCCGAGGCCATGTGAGGTCCCTACTGGGCCGCAAGTGTCGGTTTGAGTTGTGGGAACCAAAGCAGTTTGGAATGTTTAAAGCACTGCCGTTCGAGCAAGCGGTGTTAGAACACGGCAAGCACACTCCGCTGGTCAGAGCGTACACCTACAAAGCACTCAACAGGCTGATCCAAGCGTCCGCCGCGGACATGACCAAGAAAGCTATGGTCGATCTGTACCGAGAAGGCTATCTGCCCATGCTGCAAATACACGATGAACTGGCTATGTCAGTAACGTCCAGAGAAGAGGCAGAAAAGGTTGCACTAATCATGCAAAATGCTGTACCATTGGAGTTGCCAAGCCTTTGTGACGTTGAGTTGGGTCCGTCATGGGGCGAAGCGGTATAGTCTGCTCTTCAACTCCCCCGCTTTGGTTCAGCAAGGCGGGGGTTTTTTGTTGTGTATCAAGTGTTTATCCTATATAGTCCCAGAAACTCGCACAAAGGCGCATAAGATGGATACTACAAAATGGAAATCAGTCCTCGTTCCGGTCGAAGTTTACCGAGAACTGAAGATTTTATCGGCTATCGAAGGCCGCACAATCAGCGGACAGCTACGCTTCATGTTTGACCAATACAGCAAACTGAAGTCCGTCCGAAATAAGCTCAAGCAACACTACGAAGAAGCTTGACCACTCCCATATTATCGCGTATGTAATATGTATCTCCTCATGAGATATTGATGTTTGTTCTCCAATAAACATGGAACCCTCACCGAAATACCCGCGGTGAGGGTTTTTTCTTGTCCAATTAATCACGCTAACGACGTTAGCGTGACGGATTTAAAAAACCTAAGACTAAGGGTCTATTCAAGTATTTATTATTTGTACTTGACTATCTCGTATAGTTGGTTTATCTTAGCTTTACTCAACCAAAGGAGAACAAACATGCTTGAGTCACGCTTTCTTGATAAAGCAGCCGCAACAGAACTGCTTAGTAATAACTGGTATAAAAACCGTAAAATCCACAGAGGTGTTAAAGATCAACACGTTAAAGACCTCGCGGCGAAGATCACACAAGGCCGCTGGGTTGTAGATGCAATGGAAACGCCTATTCTAATTGATACAGACGGTATTTTATATAACGGTCAAAATAGATGTATGGCTGTAATTCTCGCTGACCAAGGTGTAGTGGTGCAGTGCCGCATAGAGTCGCCGGAAGAGTGCCAAAGACTGTACGCGTCTCTGGACCTCGGCAAAGCCCGATCAATCGCAGACATTACAGGATTAAACCAAAGCAACATAGTGCAGCCCATACTCTACCTCATGCGCTGCGCGGGCCTTGATGGACGGCTTAAAGATGAAGCCGTCGTATCGCGGATCGCGGATACTTACATGGGAGATATTCTGCGCCACTTCGATCAGAACACCCGTTGGGTAAAAAACAATCGGTGCTTTAATTCTGTTCAATTTAAGGCCGCAATGGCGTACTGTGTTCATAGGCGGGTATTGCCCGATTACGAAGCTATCTCGGTGCTTGAAATGTTGCAGAACAATAAAGACTACCACTGGCCTTCTATGTATTTAAATTACCGCGAACAGATCATGTTTCCAAACGGTAAGCTAAATACTAGCGGTAAGAACGTAGCAAACGATAAGTTCTGCCGAGGCGTTTATCTGATCGAACGCCGCATGAAACATCAAAGCAAAATTCAAATATCCAGCGGCTTTCTGGATGACCTTGCTTCAAACGTTCGCCGCGTGATTAGCTTGGCTGCTGCCGAATGAGTTATAAGATAGAAAAACATCCCCTTCCCGCGTCACAGCGGAAAGGGAAGTTCGCCATCCTAGAGGATTTGGAAGTTGGCGACAGCTTCCACGTTGCAGATGTTACCGCGCCAGCGGGCATCTATTCAAAAGCAGAAAGCCTCGGGATTAAAGTAACCGTGAGAAGCATCCTACATCATGGCGGCGGCTTCAGAGTTTGGAGAATTGAATGAGCGACAAAGCTTGGCACATAAGCTACCTGTCCGCTATCGTCGGACCGTGCGCCGCAACCACAGATGACGGTTGTATGGCGTGGGAAGACGAGGAAAAAGTGACTTTGTTATGCGCCTACTTGACAGGGATAACGACGCCAAAAACCTCCTACTCGTTATTCAACCAGAAATGAATGAGTTGGCGATTTACACCCTGACCGGATACTGCGTGGCAAACGATCTGCCGTACATGATTAAAGATTGGGATACCCTGTCCGCAGAAGGGCAAAAAGAAGCCCAGAAAACGAGGCACTGAACATGATCCACCGCGACGAGTACGAACGCGTCTGCGAAGAAAACAGAAAGTTGCGGGACTTGGTTAAAGCCAAGTCCCCAATGGCTATGATGCAAATGCTTAAAAGGTTTCTGGGAGGGAACTATGACCGTACTGGAACAGTGGAAGACCCTAGCGAAAATAGAGAACGCCAAGATGCTGGAACCCTACGAGGGCCAAAAACCTAACTACGGTATCGTCAAAAATAAGATCAAAGGCGGCGGACCGCGGCTCTCGGAAATTAACCGCTCACTCGCCGCACAAAAACTTCTGGAAATGTCCCAAAAAGGTTATACTCTGGAAGAAGCCGCCGTTGAAACAAACTCCCCAATAGAGAAAGTTCTAGGCCGCGCCAGACGCTATCAAATCACGTTTAAAGGACAGGAGGAGCTTTTATGAGTAATCACCTATCAGAAGTGGCAGAGGGCATCATACAGGCTTGCCCAACGCAGCTTAACCCCGATGAAATGTCCACCCTGATTGCCTACATGGTCTGGTCATACGGTATGCAGGGCGATTGGGACGATATGCTGCCCAAAATCGTGCGCTGCATAAATCTGGATGATGGACACGCCCGTATCGTCAGAGTGGCTAACAGAGACGCTATCAAGTTTCTGGATAAAGTAAGAGAGGATGTTAGCAATGCCCGACGCAGTTAAACTGTTCTCCGAAATAGATCAGCAGTTCCTAGAACTGGAACAACAGTTCGAAATAATCAAAAAACAACGGGAGACAATAGAACTATGCAAGAAGAAGACATTAAACGCATCCAAAGAGACCTCAACCCCGCACAACAAGCCGAATTAAAATTCCTCCGACAAGAAGTCGATAGATGCCAAGATGCGCGGTTTGCTAAAGAACCACTACCCAACGCCAACCAAAACTACTGGACCGCCGCAGAAGAACTGGACCGATACGTCAGGAGCCTTCGTAATGATGGATACTGGATTTAAAACCATAATCGAAGTGATGAAACAAGGATCGTGGCTCACGGACCTCGAAGTGGCAGAGCGGGCCAAAATGAAACTAGATGCCGCGCTCTACTACCTTAGACGATTAAGGCGCTTGGGTCTGGTGATAAGCGAATGGGTTCACGGACAACGGGTCTGGGGTGTGACAACTTGCCGCACTTGACTTTCTTCTATACTTGTGGTATTCTGTAAAAGTAACCCCAATGGAGAACAGACATGGCACTTCGTAGTAAACAATATGACCGCAACAAAATAAAAACGGTGAAACTAACCGAGGCTGAGATTAGAACGGTTAGCGATGCTTTTGATAATTATGAGGCGGACCTCAAGCACACAGACACCGGATGGGAATACAGCGGCCTTTCAAAGAAATCAAACGCTTCTATGTAGTGCGGGAAAAGTTGGTCGGTACACCAAAAGGAGACGACGAATGAAGACACGCAAATGGAAGCTGTTGAACGTGTGGGATGGCGGTTACGGGTACGTGACCTACAATCTGTGCCGCCACGACTTCCACGATGTGACGCTCACGATGAATGTCGAAACGGGGGGCTGGTACTCAGTCACCAGCATATCACCCGTTGCGTGTTGGACTGACGCACCTTTCGGGGAGCCGAAGGAACTCTCTGACACAATCACAAACAAGCTAAGAAATATAATGGGGCGTTAAAATAAAACCTAAACCTAAACACATCGAAGACGCTCTGCTCCAAGCGGAGCGTCACCTCGACGATTGCTGGTTCGAAGATCGCGGATCACGGGCCATCCAAAAAGCAACAGAAACACTGAACAGCATTAAAGCCGCTATAGCCGTGGGAGAAGAATATGAACCAGACTTCTAAAGCCCGAATAAACATCACACAACGAATGCTCAACAAAAGCATCATAGACGCCAATAAAAGCGTCGTAGCGTTCGTTAGAGACTGCTACCCAACACTAGGATACGACTTCATAGTCAATGGGGGCAAAAAAGTGCTTCTGGCGCACTACGACGATGGTCACGAATATACACCAACACAAATAAGATTGTACCGCAGACCGCGGGGCGATAAACTCCTGTCCGTCGAAGGGCTGACAAGACGCGCCAAAGCAGGGGACGTTATGACGTTTCAGTCCGAAACAGCCGTGCAAAGACATTGGGCGGACAGAACGGACACATTCCAACCCAGAATAATCGTCCGGCTCGAACTGGGGAACCACCAAAAGAAATCAATCTAATCGAATAGGGCGGGTTTAGGGGTTTTAACCCGTCCTAGCGCAGGGAGCGGTCGCTTAACACTCCCACGCGGTAGGCCATTTTGACATAGTGGTGGCAGGACCGCGGATCAGGCTCTCGTCTTAATTTAGGCGGGAGCCTGTATCGTTTGTAACGCCTATACTATACCCTCCCAGAAAAATGAAAAAAAAAAAAACGAAAAATATAGGCGTTACAGGTGTAAACAAAGTTACACGTCTGTAATCAAACAAAATAAGGCAAAAAGCGTAACTTATTTTGTAACTCCATACTAAAGATAGGTGTTACATTGGCACTTTTTTGACCAAAACGGTTAAGCAGCCTTCTGCGTTAAGCCAAAATTCCCACGAAAAAAGTTACGAAAGTTTTTCTGGCGGGGTATACTATATGTTGCTAAAAGGTATTGTATAGTTATTTGCAGTGGAGAGAACCGTGCCTAGAAAAACAAACGCTGATCTTGCAAAACTCCCCAAGCCCTTGAGGATTAAAGCAAGGCCCATTCCTAGAAAGCATACCGGACTAGCCGTGGATAAAGAGGCCAACCGTTCTGATCCCCGAGGCGCGAAGTATAAGACAGCGGACAGCCCTTTGACGCGTAAGCAGGAGCTTTTTGTAAAAGAGCTTGTAAGCAACGATGGTATGATAACTTACAAGGAAGCCGCTATTCGAGCGGGCTACCCCGAGAGTTCAGCCCACACCCGTGCATATGAGTTGACCAACCCTCACAAATGCCCGCATGTTGTGGCAGCTATCCGGCGGTATCGAAACGAATTGGATGAACGTTTTGCCATCAACTACAGCAGACACGTTCGCGACCTGCAGAAAATCCGTGACGTGGCCCTCGAAAACGGGGCGTACAGTGCCGCGGTACAAGCCGAGTATAGACGGGGACAGGCGCAGGGTGATATATACGTTAGCAAGGCGGAGATCAGACACGGCAGTATCGACAACATGGATAAGGAGGAGGTGATGAAAGCGTTGAAGGAACTAAAGGAATCCAATGGCTCAGACATTATCGACATTACCCCAACCGAAGATTCCGACGGAAGCGGCGTTTTATCAACAGTTGAGGACAGCCGCGAAAAAGGTTAGGCCCCAGTTAAGCCTGACTAGAATAGAAAACTCTGTCGGTCAGGGTATACCCGACCTTATGATCTGCGATGAACGCGGGCTATTTCATTTTGTAGAATTGAAGTTTTGCAGGGCCAATGCGGTACGGTTAAGCCCGCACCAAGTTTCTTGGCTAACGAGGCACCGACACAGCAGCAGTTGGATACTGGTTAAGCAGCATCAGAAGTGGGGAAAAAGCCTGTCGTTCTTTTGTATCGTGCCGATCAGGCAATCGCGGTCAAAACAGACGGGCTAAAGACCGATCCGGTGTATGAAGGCACAAATCCTTTTGATTGGCCTGTTCTTTTCGACTTGATTTCTCCCATATAATCGCATATACTCTAAGGGTTAGCTAAATGGAGAACATGCTATGAGTTTAAATTATGATCTATGCGGTGTGAAAGCCGACTACAAAGACGACGCCGTCTGGCCTATCACCAGTGCTTTAATCTGGGGCACTATGTCGGTTGGCTTAAATGCGATTACAGAAAAGAATTGGGAAGAGTTTTACGTTCGTTGCCACGCCATTGAAACAATCAACGGGGCTTGGCTTTTAGATAGAGATTTAAAAGGCCGACCGATTACGGCAGAAGATGTAAAAAGCCACGTCGGATTGCACACCAATGCGGACACTCGAACTAAGGCCCAGTTCCAGAAAGACATTTACAGACGTTTTGTGGATCAGGCTAACCGCAACATAATACTGGAATTAAAAACCACCGAAGAAAGGGAGAACGCCTAACCGATGTTTATTTTTGAATTAATAGGTCGATTGCTTTATGGCAGCGATTACGAGGAATTGAGCAAAAGAGCGAACCGCAAAAACCAACGCGAAAACGCCGCCGATAGAACTGTAGAAACTGCCCGCTTTACACGCGGGCTTTTTTCCTTTATAGATATGGGACATTGTATAGATTGGAGAACACTATGCCTAACGTAATTTATAAGAAATATTCCGTTTTGGGACAGCCTAGATACTGGAACCGTCGCAAAAAAATGTGGACAAAATGGCTTTCTAAAGGTTGCCATTACCCGACGCACCACGGCGCGTTGCGCGTTTTGCATAGCCGTCGGTTTTCGGAAAATATTTGGAACTTGACCGAGAAAGACCTATTGACCAAAAAAGAAACGTTGGCAGAATATGGGGTTCAGACGCTATGCTAAAAACGGTCGAATATAGCCGCGCAAAAAAGACGCGGGGAATTGCTGTCACATATAGAGCGGGCGACGGTAGCAATTACGGAACTTGTCCCGCCAGTTGTGAACTTAACCCGAGCGGGTGCGGCGCGTCAAAAATTGATGTTGATTATCTTGACGCTGTTTTAGATGCCAGACCAGTCAAAGGTGTATCGTTTACTTATTCGCATTTTCTCCCTGCACTGGAAACGAAAACTTGCGGCAAATAAAACGGTTATAAACTACAGCGCAAAGACTGCAGAAATCGCGGCAAAATTTATGCGGTTTAAGGTGCCTTGTGTTGTGACCGTTGCGGAACGTTTTTGGCAGGGTAAAAGAAACAATCTGTCAATGGTGCGTTAATTGTACGTTGTCCGGCTGAAACAATCGCGGGGTTTAGTTGCGCGGATTGTGGCAATGGTGATCCATTATGCGCTAGGCTCGAAAGAACTTTTGCGGTTGGATTTACTGCACACGGTGCGAGTAAAAAGAAAGCCGCTGATCCAGATCAGCGGGCGGTTGCTATGCCAGTGGGGAAACGTCGCGCTTCACTGGACTGCGACAGCCGCGCAAGATCAGGACGAAACCGACGGGGATAAATTGCGCCGTTTTGTTTCTGGGTTACATCCTCGTGCAATAATCCGGCATCATATAGCGGGCGATATTGGCGAGGAAACGCACAATTAGAAATTTCCGCTTGCTTATATATGCGAGTTTCTATATGTAATGGGGCGGGGCAATCCTGCCCCTTTAACTTTGGAGAACGTAAAAAATGTCACATTCGATTGAGAACACGCACGGAAGCTTGACCCAGTTAATGCAAAAGGTGCAGGACCAAGCCGCCCGCAAAGCAGACTTTTTGACCCCTACTAACGACCTGCAAAAAGTAACCGATCCAGAAACAAACCGCCCCGCTTTAGTGATCGAAGCAAAAGGCGGCGAACCCACACGTCACCTTGATATCAATTCGGTTGCGTTCCAACAGTTGGCGGCGCACTGCGATATTGAAACGAGAACCGCCCGACGTTTGCAGGACCATTACCCCGCTGAGTTTGATACGCTAATCAATGCTCACTTTCAGAAAGAACCCAAGCGGAAAATGCTTCGAACTTTTTTAGATACAGACGAAACCAACGGCACCGCCCGAGCGTTATTGTCCGACCGCTTTAAAACTTACGACAATAACGACATGCTCCAAACTGTATTGCCGCCAATTATGGAGAACGACAGCCAGCTTCAGGTTGTTCAAGCTAATATTAGCGACAGCAAGTTATACATGCGGTTTAAATCGCTTGTTCATACTGGCGCGGGTGCCAATGTCCAAGATATTATGGCTAACGGTGTGGGCTTTTCAAACAGCGAGACGGGCCAAGGATCAGTGACAGCTTACCAGCTTTTTTGGACACTTGCGTGTCTAAATGGTATGCAAACCGAAAACAAAACGCGGAGCAGCCATATCACCAGCGCGAGGGATAGCGACGATTGGGGCTTGTTATCGGGGAGAGGCGCAAGAGGCAGACAACCGCGCATTAAATCTAAAACTGCGTGATCTGGTATCCGCCTATTCGTCGCGTGAAATGTTTGACCAAGTTTTGGACAAGATGAAAGCAGCCGCCGCCGACGTGATCGAAGGCGAATATTCAGTTGCCGACACGGTCAACAATCTGGGAACCGTTATGCGCTTGACCAAAAAAGAAACGTCAAACGTTTTAGACGGCCTTATGTCTACAATTGGACAGGCCGGATACGAGAACGACCGCCCACTATCCCGCGCAACTCTTATCAACGCCGTGACTGCCGTCGCCAATACTAGCGACATCGATCACGCCGACGATTGGCAACGACGCGGTGGTCAATTGCTTAATATGAACGCCCGCGATTGGAACCGCATAGCGGCTTAAATTTTTTTTCTTGATCTGCGCTTTACAATGGCGCATATTGGGGCGGGGGAAACCTTGCCCCTTAACTTTGTTTAGGAGAACAAAAAATGGAACTTGCAAAAACAGACTACACCAACGAAACCGAATTGAGCGCGGCGCGCGAGATGATCGAACGCCGTGACACGGAGCTAGCCCGCTTGCGTGAAGAGATGGAAGCACTTCGAACCGTGAGCCAAGAAAACGCTTTGATGTTGGACGATATCCGCTTGCCGCTTTTTAAACTTTTGAAAGACCAACTCGGCGCAATGGTATCCGGCGAAATTGCCGAGCAGCTAAAAACAAAAGAAACCGCTTTTGATATTCAAGATCATATGGACGAGATACGCGAAGATATCACTTACAATTTTGATATCGCGTCGTTCCAATCCGAGATTGAAGAGATTGTATCGGAGCGCGATATTAACGACGAGGTGACCGAGATTGTGGAAGATGTTTTGAGAGGCGCAAAGATCACACTCGGTTAAACACCCGCCCAACCTTGCCCAACTCGGCCCGCCATAGCGCGGGCCTTTTTATGTTTGACACCTCGAGGTAAGATATCCCATACTGCAGGAGCGGCGGGCACGCTGCCCGCTGGCTTATAGGAGAACCAACACAATGAAACGATATCAAATAGAAGCTACTCGATTTGAACTAGACGGAACCGAGAGCCACAAAGTGCTTTACACCTCGAACGGCATAAGCACCGCCCGCGCTTACCTTGCGGGCTTTACCGACGCGAACGTTTGGAAAGATTACGACCTTGTCAATCTATTGGATACAGCGCACCCCAGCGACAGCGACTTGCATTTGATCGATAGCAAGATGCACCCCAGCATTGACAACGGCGCGACAAGTCAGAGCCTTGCAGACTTTGCCGAGGTATGGCCCGACGTGACAGGTTGGGGCGGGCAATGGAAGAGACTGTGAGAGGCGGAGTAGGCGTCTGTTTAAATGGTTTGAGTACCAAACCCCCAGCAGACCCCCGAAAGAGCCGAGCCGAGCGGAGAGCAGCCGACAGCAGCCGCAAAACCCCAAAGGTGGAAAGCTACAGTTTAACCGCTGGACCGCCAAACATGGCAGACGAGCCGGAAAGTTAATTTATGATTAATATGACAACCGCCCAACGTGACACGCTCGAACGCAAATGGTCAGAGTTGGACGAAAGCACCCGCCCGACGCTCGAACGCTTTCTTGATAGCGTGAAAGACACGTTTATTGTGACGACGCCGTTACGGTATATTGGGCTAACATGTGGCTATGCATTGAGAGGGACGGATACGCCCACACTTGACGAAATCACATAGATCAGGCTAATCTTAGGGCGGGGCAATCCCGCCCTTTCTTATTGGAGAACCGAAACAATGAAACACTGGGAACTAGAACACTCGGGAGAATCGACCGCATCCGAATGGAACGAGGCCGCAACCTTTAACCTAGACCCCATTGGGCGGTGGGTCGATTACCATTGCTTTATGCTTGGCCGACGAGGAGTTTGAACACGCCTTTGTCATTGCAGTTGTCCCTAGGCGTTGTTGAGAGCGACCGAGCCGACCGAAACGCGTACCACGGTATGGGCACGTGTAACGACCAGCACCACCACACCGACGATCAGGCCCGCCCAGTGCGGGCCTTTTCTTTTAGTGACACATGCGACCCCCGCACCCCGCCCCTTGCTTAAACCTACAGGCTCGCGGACCGTGGACCGTGGAATATGGTTCGATCTGGTCGATCCGGTGCCCAGATACCCAGCGATCGACAACGAGATCGACGAGAGAGCCGTTAATCTGGACCGATCCGCCCCGATCCGCCCCGATGCCCAGCTGGCGGAAAATATCGGAGCGCAGCCGCGCAGTTAAATCCACCGGATCGACGCTCGAGCGCCAATTAACTGCAGCAGCTGCAGCAGCTGGCGGACCAATCGCGCAGCCACCGGCGCACGAGCGGCAGCAGCTGCAGCAGCTGGCGGGCGCAGTTAAATCCACCGGACAACTGCCGGGGCCAGGATCGACAATATCGCATGTTATCAATGGGCCAAAGACCGCATAACGCGACCTAGGGTCCCCAGATATCGGGTCAATCCGCCCAGTTTCAACCCAAATCGACCGCGATCCGCCGACCGCGCACCCCGTGCCGACCTGCGGGGCTTGGGCCAGGTTAAACACCCAAGCAGACGCCGAAGATAGAGCGACAGGCAAGTACGTTC
>UEXL01000667.1_pt1 | contig 11305 bp, 34 predicted proteins | sample 1796671 | NCBI WGS metagenome assembly UEXL01 (sample SAMEA4772471, study PRJEB27181) | metagenome
TGTCTTCAATGTTACTTGCCATTCGTACTTCTCAACGAAGTCGCGGAGTGATACCGCAGCCTCAAAGCCAAGGAACGCAGTCGCAAGGTTGAACAGAAGATCCCGGTTACCATCTTCTTCAAAGACACCAGCACCGACAGCAGTGTCGCAGTAACGCTTCCATGAACGACGTGACGGGTAAACCTTGTTAGGCTCAAAGTCACCTTCGTGCTCAAGGTGCTTGCGATTGTGGTTAATGAAGTCCCAAACAACGGTTGGCACCTTGCCATTGCCCACTTCAGCCAGTCTTCAGTAGAAGGCTCTACATCGAACACAGTCCAGCGATCAAGCTCGGCCGGGTCCATCTCACCAACTTGGTATTGCGCGCCATGCTCACCACCGTTGACGGCAGCAACGATCAGAGTATCAGCGTGCAGATGCCAGCCATTGATCTTGCGGCTATCGGTCAACTCAAACAGACCTTGACGGACCTCTTGAGTAGCGCGGTCCACTTCATCGAGGAACAACAACACAGGTTGCTCGCATGCTGTTACAAGCCAGTCAGGAGCGTTCCAAGTGGTAGCCTTGCGGCCATTGATGGAAGTCTCAGCCACATCGGGCAGACCAAGAAGGTCACCCTCGGTCATTTGAGAAGCGCGGCGCTCGATGACCGGAAGGTCGCGTCTTGCAGCAATCTGATAGACCACCTCAGATTTACCGACACCGTGGCGTCCACGGATAAGAACAGGCAGCTTGCTGTTGAGGATGTGAGGGGCGACGTTGAGGAATGTTGCGAAGTCGATAGCCATGATGGGCTCCAGTGTTGTGGGTTTTTAGTTCTTTGCCTTACTCTATAAATATAACACCGAAATGCTTTTGCGTCAAGGTTTTTATTGTCAGGTAAATGTCAGAGGTTTTTGTTATCAGATGACAACTTTTGTTTCTCTTTCTTACCCTTATAATATAACCACTCTCTCTGGCCCATAAGTCAAGGCGAGAGGTGTCAGGGAAATGTCAAGTCCAGTTGACGTGATCATAATGTTCTTGCAGTCCGAGATCCCTGATCACATCTTTAGTTACACCACTCGGATACGCATAGTCATACCCGCGCTGCTTGTTATACTTGGTGCCAGTGGTCGGAAACTCGCGCTTGATGGCTTTCGTAAGGCTCTGCTCGGTTGGTTGGAGCCAGCCCTTCGGAGGATCGAGCGTGGGAACCAGCGACGACATAGGTGCCGGCTCGTTCTCGGCTGCTGCGTAGCGTAGAGCGGCATCGTGAACCTGAACCAGTTTAGTGATCTGATCGCAAGAAGTCCAGCGCGCTTGGTTTGGGGCAGCGATCTTGCGAGCCTCAATGTGATAGGCAGCGAGAAATGGCGCACTGGATGTGCAGGTATCCCAAGCGATTGACTTAATGTAACGCAAGGTAAGCATATCTGAACGCCACTCACCATCAACGTCATACCCTGACGATCGAATGGGGATCATTGAGCCAAGCCCGATGCCAGTCTCGCGGGCAGTTTCCAGTGCGGCAATACGAGCGCGCCGTGTTTCTTCAACAAAAACCTGCTTATCCATCTTAACAGCCTTGCACGTGCGGCGTGTGTGTCCTGTCTTGTGGCAGTATCCACAAGTCACGTTTCATGCGCGCGGCCTTGGATGCCTTGTTGGTGACCTTCTCACCGGTAGCCAGATCGATCTTGGTGCGTTTCAGATATTGCTGGCGGTAACGCTCGGCGCGCTCGTCATACCATCGGGCATCGTTTTCGTTACCGGCTGCGCGTTCTTTCGCAGCCATCGACGTAGCGCCGGCGTACCTACCTTTGATTTCTTCTGTGAGTTGTGGACACTTACGTTTGTTGTGTCCCTGACGATAGCAGTGTGAGCAGGTTACGGTTCCAGACCAAGACATATATTTTCTCCTTTCTATACTTATAATATAACGCGATGACAGCGTTTAGCAAGCGATATTGTGTCAAGCAGTTGTCAAGAGATCCAAACTTCTTTCGTCACACCACTCTTTGTGACCGGGCCCAAAAAGCGAATCGCCCTGCGTGGTCCACACTACGTGGATGTGGATCGAACCAAGCGGCTTGATGTCCAGCACAACACCAAACTGATCAGTAAGAAAATGTTTAACAATATCACCTACTTGCATTGATAACCGCCAACCATTTGAGGTTCACGATGCTCTGCATCTTCAATCCAGTATACTTTACGCGATCCTTCTGTAGATGCCCTCACAACACCTGTGTCCGTCGCAATACGATACCGGTGATTTTTCAATAGCTCCGGGCATGTGTACGAGATCACCGACTTGCATTGACTAACTCCACCTGTCTGCTATTCATCGAATACATATCTCCGTTATTCCACTGAATGAACCAACGATCACAACCTTGCAGTACCTCACTGATGACGATCCCAAGGATATTTGTACCCGGTTCTCTAACTAAATCACCGACTTGCATTTAAGACCTCCAAGAATCGACCAGCCTCGATCTTAGCCTTGGGTTCGTCTGTCCATTTTACCCACACATCATCCACCGCAGCCCACCGCTTTTTACATGGACCCATAACAAGACCAACCGATCCCCTGAATGCCACTAAAGTGCCGATCGTCATACGCTTACCAATACTTTAACGTCCTGTGGAAGCGCAACAATGTCGCGTGGATGAGCCTGCGGCTTGATGCGAGCACCATCCTTGTCAATCTCGACAACCACTCCCAGCTTATCGCCGTGATGCTTTGTGCGAACTCGCACCAAATCTCCAACTTTAGTCATTTCTCTCTCCTTATGTATATAATATAAGACCGCGAAGCGGTTACGGCAAGTTTTTTCTTGTCAAGCAAATGTCAGTGCTCAATGATGGTCGCAGTTGTGTTCGATCTTCTCGTCAGAACCTTTAATCTTAATCCAGATTGCCCACAAGACCGGAACCATAAACCAATGCAGGCAAACAATCCAAGCCACCGGGATGCCGGCGAAGAAAGCCGGATGAACGTACTTGCCGAGCAGTGCGAAGAGTGCCGGAAATATAACGTCCTCAACGTCCTCACGAATACGATTATTTCCCAACCCACAATGATGATGACAAGTGCAAGCCCATTCTCACGAAACATACGTTTTATGTTTTCAGTTTTGAGATGTGATAGTTTGTGGCCAATCCGATCCTTAATCCATCTAAACATTCTCACTAATCACCTTCAATCTTTGTGCTTGTTCTATAGTATAATGCCATTGGCCAGGAATATCAACCCACTTGACAATAACATAACTTTCCGTTATCTTTTCGATCTCACCCGTAGCTTCGTCATATTTCCACATCGGAGACATTTTTACTTTGTCACCCACCTTCATTGATTACCTCCCAAGAAACTGAAGTGAAGACTTGATTCTTCGGATAGCCCCACACCTTAAAGTGTGAACTGTTATAATCGTCGAGAACCCACGTTACTATACTCACGTGTCGCGTTCCTTTATGCTGTACCAGATCACCGACTTTCATTGACAATCTCTAACTCGTCTTTTTTGAACTCGACAGTGTGACCGGAAGGCATCTCAACATAACAGGTGCGAGAAAGATACTTTGCATATGGGTAGCTTAGTGTGTGACCCACAACAGTTCCCGTTAGTCCCGCAATCTCTTCCCAAGTATCAAAAGGAAACTCACCCATAACACCATTTCGACCACCCATAGACCTGTGGTAGTTGGGCCCTCTCCGTTTACTCAGTTCTCGCCGGCTCCAAGGGGCTTTCCACGGATCATCTGGGGAGTGCCACATATCAGGCTTGATCTTTACTTTGGTTCCGATCGGGAATGCTGCCTCCATCATGGACGGGGGATCGTCAAGGCGCAGGTTTCCCCCACCAGATCCACCGCTGGATACGTTGTTGCTTCGTCCGCCACCTGACGGGTTGCCTGTTTTTGATGGTCCGTTAATCATTTGTCACCTCGATGTATTCATCTTCAAGTTTCTCAATCTCTTTCATAATCTTTGCATACTCCCTTAGTTTGCCGTTTCTTTGCAGTTGCACTGCTTGTGCGCTCTTCTGCTTTATCAGCTTGCGGATCTTTGCACCCGGTTGTGCTGTAAACAATCGTGTAATAAACCTAAGCACTGCTCACTACCTCCAGCCAGCATTCCGGCTCCCAGTCGATTTTGCCTGAGCCTCCCGTCCACATAATGCCAAGTTGTGCCGGCGTTGTGGATATAGCTTTTGGGTGTCTCTCCAGCACAATGCCGACTAGTCCCGTGTCATGGGTGTGCATCTTCACCAGATCGCCTACTCTTGGTCGGCTTCTCATCGCTCCCCCGTAAAGATGCGGTCAGCGAACCGCTTGGCGTTGCGAAGGTTGCTCATATCACCAATGTCTTTGACTTGGTTGTCTTCTTCGTCTTGCATGTGTGCCACGGATTCTTTCATAAACTTGCGAAGCAACTTGATGAACTCAATCTTCCCGAATGATTCTTTGTGGACCGTGGCGGTCCCCGCATACTTCGCTTGCATGATACGCACCATCTTCAGTGCGTCGTTGAGACCTTCACGGTCATTTGAGTCTATTACGATTGTCATTTTCATTGTGTCTGCCTTTGTCCTACTGAAAGGAAAATTTTGGCGAAGAAAAATCGCGCGATCGGGCTGGTACTAATATGTTGCGGTGCGCTCGATGTGGATGTCAAATCCCCACCCTTGAACCTCGTTGTCGTCCATCTCCTCACCGGTGCGGACGAAGCGGTAAAACTCGGATGCATCGACTTCCTTGCCCTCGACTTCGATGCGTTCGTTCTCGCACCAATCCATGAAGTCTACAAGAGCTTGAACGCACTCGTAACTATCGTACCACTTGATGCCGTTCCAACGGAACAGGAACGCGCCCTTCTCGTCGTTGTAATCCTTAATCATTTCGTCGTGATCTGCCCAACACAACTCACGTGCTTCTGGCGACTTTGCCATTGTAACCATGAACTGAGGCATAACCTCTGGTCCGACTGCCAAGATAACTTCTGAACGATAACCCATTTCTTTCTCCTTACTCTTATAATATAGCCCTTTCTGATACACAATGCAACCCATTCTTGTCAACTAAATGTCAGCAGTAAACTTTGCCGGGATGGGCGCGACACCGCGCGGGACTTCACCGTCAACAATCCCGCCGTGCTTTGCGAGCACATTAGTAACCGTCTGGACTGGAACATAGCCGTAAACGGTGTCAAGTGGTGTACTGGGCTCGTCGCAGTATTCCATCAACATAGATTCCTTCTCGCTTGGAAAGCCAATCTCAACTGAAGTGTACTTCTCTGCGTTATCCGCGCGCGGCGAGCAATACGCACCTCGGTGTGCTTGTACGCTCATCTCAAAGCCATCGGCGCAAACCACACGCTTGTTGCGGGTTGCCCCCGCTTCCTTAAAAAACTCATTCACACTGCTCATTTGAAATCTCCTTTCTTTACGAACTTCAAGTCATTCCTGAGAAAATAGCCATCGGTATGGTGAAATGTTCTCCCATATCTGCTACCGGGACCATCCTGCACCCACTTGATATAATAAAATGTTTTCTCATTTGTTGAAACTTCTCTTTTACTCTGCCACGGATTATCCTCCACTCGGATAACCAAGCCAACAAGCGGCTTTTTCTCAAACCAAATCTTTTGTCGCCATTTCAACATATCCGTCTTTTGTAAACAATACGACGATAGTGTCACCAGATCACCAACTCTCACGAAATGCCTCCTACGACTGCTAACAGATATGTGATTGTAACAATGATACCAATAGTGCTGACTACAATCGTAAAACATTCTATCGGCTTAACTTCTAGGTTCACTGATCACCTCCAACATTTTAATAAACTCAAATGTTTCGTCGCCGTCAATCCATTGCACGCGACACGCACGGCGACCATGGTCTGTCCTCGTTCGCTCTGGGCCTATCTCCATCACCACCCCGTGATAGCCGGGATCGTGACGGCTCTGTACTAAAGTTCCAACTCTCATCCTTGAATCTCCATAGGTTGCGCGTCAATGTTATAGCTACGATCTGCCATTCGATCCCAACTGATCTCGGTCCACTCAGAAAAAAATCTTCCACAACTCTTTGCTGCTCATATTCTTCATCTTCTCATAATCCCACTCGAAAGGCTCAGTCTGCTCGCCGTCAGTCTCGGTGTACGCATAGCAATCGTTCATAACACGCAACGCATCTTCGGCGCTATCAACGCCGTGAAACTCTAACACATCTGCGATACACGCCAGAGCACAACCTTTCTGCGTAAAGTGGACGGAACTAAACACCTCGCCTTCGTAGCTTCCTTGCATAACCCAAACTTTCATTTCTTTCTCCTTATACATATAAGATAACACCAACACCCTCAACCGTCAAGTCAAGAGGGTGTCAAGAAGTTCCAAATCTGTGATTGGGATCGTCAAATAGTTTTCTCCGATCAAAACCACTGCATGTGGCTCAGGCTCAACTTTATTCCAGTTTATAGCTTTGCCAAGTTCGTCAGTTCTCCAACACTTTTTTCTCAACCAAATCAACGATAATCCCGGCTTTTCTTGGTTGGCCCGGTATATTTTTGCTTTTAACCAAATCACCTACTTTCACTTACTACCTCCAATCTTCCAGAGTCCACCCACCAAGTCTCTCCATCGTTAAACAAAACTTGTGCCGACAATGTGTCATGACCTGTTTTGGATAGCTGTATCACCAAGCCGTGCTCCACGGTGTGGTGATCCATACTATCATTAAGTACACTCTCAAACTTTACCAAGTCGCCTACTTTCACTGCAAAATCATCCAAAAAAGAGCACTGAACCCGTACCATGAAACATAAATAAAAATCGCCTTACCCAAAGTTTCCAAAACAAAGCTAACTAGTGTCATAACTTCCCCTTACTCTTATAACATAGCATCTACGGCGCCGATAGTCAAGGTTGTGGTTGTCAAGAACCTGTTAAGTACATAATCTCATAGTTTGTGTCGTCTATAACGCAAAAAACCCCCTCGCACCAAATAGACCACAACCCCTCGTTAGGGCTTTCATACTCGCCCATAACAATACACGGGTTTGACCAGTCTTCTAAACCAAAGTTGATCGGCTTGAAAGATATTAGATCACCGACTTTCATTTTTCGCTCTTATAATCTTAAAGTCAAAACACTCCATACAAATGTCAGATTCTTTAACGTCTCTACGTGATAGTTCAACAATACGCTTCCTATGATAAGTTATCATTCTCAAGTGCGATTCAATGCATGCACGTGTCAGGCTCATCTCTTTGTCTGGCATCATCACTCTCCTGTTGGCAAATAATCTGGGCATCCTGATCTTCGTGCATTTTTACTATAAAAAACACTTGACCTTCACTAATCTCGCACGGGAAAGCCGAAACAGGCATAACCGCCGTCGCTGGGCCACCGTTAGTGGCTGGATTAGTATTTAGCTCAACTGTGGCGAAAACGCCATCATGAGAGTCAATAACTCCCATTAAAACAAATGTTGCTAATATATTCATTCAAAAACCTCCAAGAACGAAATCCATTCCTCTGTAATCATACCATTTTGCCATCTAATCTCATATCTCCTGGTGGTCGTGCCCTTTGTGTCTACTTCTCGTAGAACAATACCGGGATCCCGACCTTCGGGCTTAACATACTCTTCCCACTTAAAAGTTGCAGATGGGCTTGGTATGTACCTGACCAATGAACCGACTCTAACCACCGTCCATCACTCTTTGGATTTTGATTTTTAAGTCGTTCGCTGTAAGCACTGATGCATCAGATATGTTGTCTAGAATGTCTTGAACCTTTTTTAGCTTCTGTTCAATACGGTGAAGAGGGTTTACTACTGCAATCCCAACTTGGTTGTAGTCTGGTGGTGGATTTCCGTGATATGACATTTATTTCCTTTCTTACTTCCTGATGGTACGGGAGGCAGGATTTGAACCTGCGACCAATCGCATATAAGGCGACTGCTCTTACCACTGAGCTACACCCGCAAAATGGCACACTCTGTTGGGCTCGAACCAACGACCCTCGGCTTAGAAGGCCGATGCTCTATCCAACTGAGCTAAGAGTGCATACTGTTATTATAATCGCTTTCGATTACTTTGTCAATGGTTTTTCTGCTAAAATAGAATACTTTAGCGTAGGTGAGATGTTTGAGTACTCGAACTTCTCAAACTCTTCTTCCGTGCGATCTTTGAAGGTGTGACCTATGACAAACACTTTGCCAATCAGGTCGCTTTCAGGATCAGTTACAGTCCAGAAGGTGTGTTTCATCCCCTCGCTCGCGGTGGGTACAAGAGACTCCAGTCCCCTTTGGAATCACACCAGCATGCCAAAACTGTGATACGTTGCCATCATTATCACGCCAATAATGCGGGATGCTGGTTGCGGCTGTGATAGTTTCAAACATCTCAAGGTTGATAAACGGAACCTCCGCATCGTTGCGAAAGAAACCAACCGTATGTCTTTTAACTTTAGCTTGTTTCATTAATGTCTCTCTCAAAATAAATAACATTGTTGCCGGGATACATCGCGACGGGTACCTGCCCTTCCTCGGCATAGTTTTCAATATAATCATTCCAAGCAAACTTTGTGTCGTGCTTGGTTGCAAATGTAAATGTGTTAAAGTTGTTATTTAGTTTATAGATGATTGTATAAATCATGTTTCCTCCTGAAAATGGTGGGCTCTCTCGGGCTTGAACCGAGGACCATCCCGTTATGAGCGGGGTGCTCTGACCAACTGAGCTAAGAGCCCTATATGAAATGGTGGGTCGTCTGGGGCTCGAACCCAGAACCTATTGGTTAAAAGCCAAGTGCTCTACCATTGAGCTAACAACCCATAAAAAGTGGTAGCTGATGCGAGACTCGAACTCGCAAGCCCGAACGGGCGGGAGATTTTAAGTCTCCTGTGTATACCATTCCACCAATCAGCCATAATAGTAATGTAACACGATAACGCCGGACTGTCAAGACTTACATACGAGAAAGTTCTGGTTCGATAAAGTATCTTTTCTGTCCGTCGAGACACAGAACCTCATAGATAAACTCATCAAGATATTCATGATGATTCGTGTCAACATATACCACGACTCCATAAAAAGGCCTCATACTCTATTTCCTCATCCTCGTACCACTCGTAGATATACGGAAAGCGATCATAGGAACACTTTACAAAATCGCCAATCTTAAAATATGGTTGATATATGTGCACATATTAAATAGTTAGCGGCTCTTTCTCTTCTGTGTCTTAATATATCGCTCCTCTACAAATATGGGGTAACTTGCGCCGATCGGAAGAATCTTGTATGTTTTAGCGCCCTTTGCTGCTGAACGAACGATGTCAGTTGCTTCCATTATGAAGCCGCCGCGGGTCTTAAACTTGTTCAGAACTTCGTTGACTGTGACCCAGGGAAGTTGTTTAGTGTCCTCTCGATCGAAGTAGGCATGCGCGAACTTACGAAGTTTGCACGTGCTGTAACAAGTGACCCAATCTCGTACTTGGGGACATTCCTGTGGGTTGTTAAGACCTTTTGGGCATACTTGTTCTGGCTCATCTTGGAGTACGCACGGTAGTCCGGCACATTACCAGCGATAATGTCTCTTGACAACTCTCGGAAATATCCAGTGCGGGCGTAGTAGTTGGCCAAACACATTGCCTCACGGGAGTGCTCGCGAACATAAGTCTCAGCCCACTGCTCATGAGCCAGTTGGTTCGACTCGTCGTTGCGATCCAAAATCTTGCTTACAGTTTCGATTTGCTTGCTGGAGAGCTTACGGCCTAGGCCGACTTGCTCAAGAATGGACTCAAGAAATCCACGATCCCAACCGCCGCACACTGACCGAGAGAGAGCTTGCTTGATTTCGTTTTCCATGGTTAACTCCTATGCTTATAATATATATCTAAATCACAGGTAAGTCAAGCTAAAATTGTCAGCTAAATGTTAGTAGTCTGGTGTTTCGGGAGCTAAAACAATGGCGTCGATATAGCCCGGTGGGACTTTGACTACCTGACAGCGCCAACCGCCCCACTTTGGGACTATCTCATACAGTGGAAAATCTGGACACTGCTCCAATACTGCGATAGACGGCGTGGGTACCTCTACATATACCTCCAGAACAGAACCACCGTCATCTGAGCCGGTCTTCACTTCATATCTACCGTCATAATAATTTGAAATCTCTACAGTAAGTGAATTGATGGCGCTCTGCTTGTCCATCTTCTCACCGTTAAAAAATATATTAGCCATTGTTAACCTCACTTAATACTTCTATACTATCGTGATGGACGTTGACCACATGCCAACTACCATCGGTGCAAGAGGCAACTGCGATGTATCTTGGATCCTGTTTAGAAATTTCCATTATTATCCCGCATTTATAAATAGGCTCCAATCCAACAAGCACGTCCCCATTAGCCTCGTAAGACCGGTGAGAATCTACCCATTTGATCAAAGTACCTTTTTTATACCCCATATAGTATATACGTCAACCGACGCACAATCTATAGAGTTCAAGTAGGTTCAACCTTTTTATTTGCAACTGGGATAGAAATATCGCCGTATTCTTTGCGATTGGCTATAAAACTTGCTAGTTCATCATAACCTCCCACCAGTTTTTCGCAACCATTTTCTCTTAAAATAATGATCGGATACGTATGGTGGGAATACTTTTCTTTGATTTGTTCGCGATACACTGCGCTGAAATCCATATTAACAAAGACATATTCACACTTGGGGTAGTGATCCATAGCCGCAGCACAAGCCATCAGGCACGACGGGCAGTCGGATACTCCATAGATAACAAAAACACTCGTGGGATTCATTCTATTCCTTCAGTTTGGTTTAAGGATGTTGACAACGCTGCTTTCGGAGAAATAGTTAACCTTGACATCAAACTCGCCGGCAAATATCTTTCTCATCAACCTCAAGCTAGGGGTAACCATTTTCTCATCATGATTGATATAGACGCCGCGGCCGCCAACATTAGCGAGCTTCAGAGCGTCTCTGTGCTTTCAAAGAAGAATAAACACCGTAAAGGGCGCCATCGCGCTCGAACAAACAATATATGTATATCTTTGTCATGATACTTCGTCGGTTGGCATCACGCTCGCCAGAGAAATCCTAAATATCTGTTCATAGTAGTCTGATTCTGCCCTCAAAGAGTTAATATACACCTCGTCCATATTGTCCTCTACAGCCGCTTTCAATTTGTTTTCGTATTCAGCATACATGTCAACTGCTTCATTTAAAAGGTTAGCTTGTTGTATATTCTGCCCAAACTTGTCGATAGCTATGCTGGCACTAAGAAACGGGC
>UEXL01000924.1_pt1 | contig 11302 bp, 12 predicted proteins | sample 1796671 | NCBI WGS metagenome assembly UEXL01 (sample SAMEA4772471, study PRJEB27181) | metagenome
ACGGAAGTGACGCCTTCACCCACGGCCTCAACAATGCCGCCGCCTTCATGCCCCAGAATCGCGGGGAAGTTGCCTTCGGAATCGGCACCGGACAGGGTATAGGCATCGGTATGGCAGACACCGGTGGCAACGATACGCACCAGCACTTCCCCCTTCTGAGGCGGAGCGACGTCCACTTCCACAATTTCCAGCGGTTTATTGGGGGCAAACGCCACCGCGGCACGGGATTTAATCACTGGCTGACTCCTTAGTTTCGGGATCGGGATTCGGGATCGGGGTTTGCGATCGAGACTCACCGGCTCATAATCGCTTATACAATGATGAACGTACAGTATGGAAACAAACCGGACACAGCAGGTCTACGATTGAATACGCTCTATTGGTTTACCCGGGATCTCCGGTTGCATGACAACGCCGCGCTGCTGGCCGCTTCCCGGTCCGACATGTTGTTGTGTGTCTACGTGGTGGACCCGCGCTGGTTCCTGCCCGGCCCGATGCAGAGCAAGGCCATGGGCAGGCACCGCTGGCGCTTTCTCTGGCAGAGCCTGATGGCGCTGGAGCGCAGTCTGCGGCCCCTGGGGCAGCGTCTGCACATCGCCTTTGGTAAGCCGGAGCAGGAAATTCCGCGGCTGGTACGCGAACACCGGGTGGCGCGGGTCATCCGCTCCCGCCAGCCGGGCACCGAGGAAGCTGGCCAGTGGCAGGCCATCAAGGAGCACCTTCCGGAGACGGTATTCCAGCAGTTCGAGACCCTGAGCCTGTTTACCGAAGGCTCGCTGCCCATGCCCCTGCAGGATCTGCCGGATACTTTCTCGCAGTTCCGCAAGCGGGTGGAGAAAGCCGGTGACCGCAACTCCGAGCGGTTGCGGATACGTACCCTGACGGCCTTGCCGCCCCCGCCGGGATTTCCCGAGGATAACCGCGGGGACTGCCCGCCCATTGCCGAACTGCTGCATCCCTTGCAGTTCATGGGTGGTGAAGAACCCGGGCTCAAGCGCCTGCACAGCTTTCTGTACGGTAACCACAGCAGTACGAGCTACAAGGAAACCCGCAATGCGCTGGACAGCTGGGATGCCTCCTCCAAATTTTCACCCTGGCTGGCCAATGGCTGCCTGTCGGTCCGTGAGGTCGCCGAAACCATCAGCGAGTATGAGGAACAGGAGACCAAAAACGAATCCACCTACTGGCTCTGGTTCGAGTTGCTGTGGCGGGAGTACTTCTACTGGTACGCGCTGAAACACGGTGCCAACCTGTTCCGCCGGGATGGTGTGCAGCGCAAGCACCGGCACGCTACTTTCTATGGCCATCGGTTCAAGGCCTGGTGCGAGGGGTAACACCGAGTACCCCATTGTGAACGCCGCCATGAACCAGCTGCAGGAGACCGGCTACATGAGTAACCGGGGGCGCCAGCTGGTGGCCAGCTGTTTCATTAACGAACTGGGGCTGGACTGGCGCTACGGCGCCGCCTGGTTCGAAGAGCAACTGATCGACTATGATGTGGCAAGCAACTACGGCAACTGGCAGTATCTCGCCGGCGTTGGCGCAGACCCCAGAGGCCTGAGGCAGTTCAACCTCGACAAGCAGACGCAGCAGTACGACCCCACGGGCACCTTCGTGGATCGCTGGGGCGGGCATGCGGAACAGCCTGTGGGCTTACACACAGTGGATGCGGCAGACTGGCCCCTTTTATGACTGACACGACGACTGGCACCGAAAACACAAACAACAGCAGCACGCGCCACATTCTGGCCCGCATCATCGACACCTGCCAGCCGCACACCCTGGTGGTGTGTGGCGCGATGGCCGAAGAGATCGGCCAGCGCTGGTGTCAGCATCACGGTGAATCTGCCCTCACCACGTTGAACCCGCAGGCACCCAACAGTGCTTTCCCGCTGCCACAGACCCAGGATCTGGCTCTTGATTACGGATACGTTGGAGCATCTCAGTCATGAACAGGGTGAACTGCTGCTCGGCCAGCTCCGCAATTACGGCACCCATCAGATTGCCGTCATCTCGGCTGACGATGGCCGTTGGGCGTTCACAGACTTTATCGGGCTCGGGTTTCAGCGGCAGGCCGTCGTGACAGAGAGCGGGCCTTCGTCAGACCGCACCCTGTACACCTACAACATCGACAGCTACAACCACAAACGGAAGTGGAACAACCCGGACAACTGGGCCAACCCGGAAATGTGGGGCAAGGCCTGGTGGTGACTCAGAACGTGGATTTCACACAGTTACGCCCGGACTCCTTGGCGCTGTAAAGCGCCGCATCGGCCCGCTGGATGATTTCGTGAGGCGAGTCGCCCAAGCGGAATGCGGCCACCCCGACGCTGATCGTCACCCGCTCCGGGATGCTGAAGCGATGAGCCTCGATAGCCCCGCGCAGGCGGTCTGCCACCGGTACCGCCGAGTCCAGGGTTGTCTCCGGCAGAATGATCAAAAACTCCTCTCCGCCCCAACGGCCCGCTATTTCGGATTCTCGAACGCCCTCTTTCAGTAGGCGAGACACTCCGGCCAACACGGCGTCACCTTCGTTATGACCAAAACGATCATTGATGGATTTGAAGTGGTCCAGATCGAAAATAACCAGAGAGAAGCTACTACCGTAACGAGTACAGCGAGCCACTTCCTGATCCATGAAACTCTCCAGCTTGTGACGGTTATACAATCCGGTTAACTGATCATGAACTGCCTGGTAGGTGAGGGAATGCAGCAGCTCATTCCGCGTCAGCGCGCTGCCGAACAAATTCGCCATCAACTCTGAGGTATGAATGCGTTGCGGCGTCCACGGATTAACGGCGGCAGTAATCTGTATCGCGAGTAGACCACACATCCGCTCTCCCTGATAAACGACGGCCAACAACAGAGATTGCTTGCTTTCCACAGAGAGAAGTTCGTGCAGAAAATCAAGGGCCGGAGGAATGGCGTCGTCCGCGGTAAGGATGAAGCTCGCCTTGTCAGCAAACAAGGTTGCCACGCTGTTTTCACGCACAGGGTACTTGCGTCCATTACTGTCCCGCAGAGGAGCGACCCCCGGAGCCTGCCACTCGTGGCTGACAAAAACTTGACTGCTGACCTCTTCCAACTGGCACAAGAACACCCGGTCAGCCCGATAAAACTCCCCAAGCCCCCGGCAGGTTCGAGCAATGCCCTCATCCGCCTCTTCGGCGTTGAGGGTCAAAAGATCCGTACTGATGCGCCTCACCATTTGCTCTGACAGCACCATCTGCTCAAGCTGACCTTTGGCCTGATGGCGCTCTATGGCAAGGCTGGCAATTGCAATCGGCCCTGTGAGTGCGTCGATATCATCGTCTCCGGGAGTCCAGGGCTGACTGTGGTACACATCAAAGGTACCCAACAGCTCACCACCACTTCCAAGAACAGGCTCAGACCAGCAGGCGCGAACATCGGCCGACTCCCCTTCCTCGCGATAGCGGTCCCAGCGATCGTCTGAACGTATATCCCGACTGACCACCCGGCCACGAATGAACACCGCCGTCCCACTGCTTGCCGCACCGAAAGCCACTGGCAGGCCGTCCATGTGTTCCATGAATGCGTTCGGTAGTGAGTGGCCTCCAACCCAGCGCAGCTTCCCTGCTTCCACATCGTGCACCATGATGCCACAGCGTGACCCCGGCAAATGGATTTCCGCCATGTTCACCAGGTGATCCAGCGTGGTGTGCAAGCCTCGATCGCCCGCCATGGAAGACATGGCCTGATGACGAAATCGATCGGCAGCTTCTTTGAATTTGCGGACGGTGATGTTAGCTCCGGTAAACATCACCGCCTGCTCGCCCCTGTACGAGATGACGGATAACGAGCAGTCCAGCCAGATCGGTGGACGGCCGCTGGGCACATAGCGCAACTCGAATGTTTGCAGACCGGACCGGGCAGTTCTGACGATATATTCTTCAAAGTTCAGCAGGCTGTGAGGCGCGTCTGCCCATGCATCCGGCTTTTGCAGTACCTCTGCCGAGAATTGCTCCTCGCTTCGAACGCCGAATGCAGCCAGCGCTGTCTCGTTGGCATAGAGAACGGTTCTATCGTTGTGATCCAACAAAAACACCGCGATGGAGGACTGGTCAAAGAGTGTTCTGAGATCACGATCGGCGTTCCGTAACGAGCGACTGGCGGTGCTGACCTCTCGCCCAAGCCCCTGCCACTCGGCACGCAAATGTCGGTATTTCAGAAAAACAAGAACAAGCGCACTGGCCAAGACAGCAGTGATCACAGGAAGCAAGAAACCCACCGGCCCCGCAGAAAACCAAGACGACGAAACTGAGTCCAAATCCACCGAAGCTCCAGTCAATATTGAAGTTGTAATTTTGATCTTACTATAACCATCATTCAGAAAAAGTATGTGGTGTTTTGGTTAGCTTTGGTGATCGATAGGTCACGCTGCCATTAAGTCAGAATATATTGGTTTATACGACTTGCAGAAACGGAGGTTTGATATAGTCTTACCAAAGAGCCTCCCGGCTCTGCGAGCGAACCCCGCTCACACCCTTTGTCACTGCCTCTGTTCATGCTTCAGGGGCAGTGACTTTTTACAAGAGTGTCAAATGGCAAAGTTTTTTTCTTTCTTTTCAAGAAAGGACCAGGGCTCAGCTTCAAAAGACGCGATAGAAGAGCGCAACACAGCAATCTCAGAGCTCCAGAATCTCGACAGTGAAGAGCCTGCTCCGCAAGGCATTTCGTCCAGGCTGGTTGAAACACCGATCGGATGGTTTGCGCGCACGAGAGAAAAAGATGACCTGGGCCCCTACCCATCAGACCAGGACGCCATCGATGCACTCTCGGCGTATCTGAATTTCACCAGGCCCAGTGACGTACGACAGTACTCTCCGGAAATCATTCATGGCATGGTGATTCACGATCCGGAGACGTGTCGAAAAGATCTCTGCGCATTCTGCATCGAAGCAGAAGCCTCACAGCAAGATGCCTGGGATGACCTTATTGAGAACTGAACGGCAAGATCTACGGTGCCAGTAAAAAACCCGCCGGATGGCGGGTTTTTTGTTTGCTTGAGCCTTGCGTTAACCGCCGAGCAGTCCCAGAAGATCACCCAGCAGAGGGGCATCTTCAAGCTGCTCCGGATTGAGCAAGTCGGTCAGGGGCGCCAGGGGGCTGTCGCCACCCAGATCACCACCGTCCAGCAGCGCGGTCAGTTCGCCGATCAGCGGCAGCGAGCTCGGGTCACCGCCCTCGCTCAGCGCCAGCAGTTCCTCGACGAGATCTCCCAGCACCGGGATGGAAGTCAGCTCGCCGCCATCGAAATCGCCCAGATTCGAGGGTCCAGCAGCATGATCAGATCTCCGATCAGGGGCAGGGAGTCCGCACCAACCTCAGGCAGACCATCCGGGAAGTCGCTTGGCAGCGCTGACAGGATGTCGCCAATCAGCGGCAGTGTAGCGGGATCGAACTCGAACTCACCCCATCGCCGCCCGGCAGCATCAGCAGGTCAGCCAGCTGGCCCAGGCTATCCGGGTTCAGCGGGTTGTTTCAGGCTCAGCAGATCACCGATCAGCGGCAGATCCTCTGGAGACAGCGGCAAATCACCGCCCGGGAACTCGGGCATTTCGCCCTCACCCGGCGCCGGGATCATTTCCAGCAGCAGGTCGAACAGGAACCGCCGAGGTTCAGTACGCCATCCTCGCCAACAAAGGTCTGGGTGCCGCTGAGAACGTCCACGGACACCAGTGCGCCCAGATCCACACCGAGCACAGAGCCTTCCAGCAGGCCCAGGTCGACCAGTGACTGGCCGTCATCCTGGTTCAACAGATCACCCAGTACCGGAATCATGTTGAACGCGTCCAGCACCATCATCAGAGCGTCTTCAGCTTCTGCCGGCAGCGGAATGCTGCTGTCGTCCACCAGCTGCAGCTCTACACCCAGGCCATCGTTCGCGGGGAACAATTGTCCGCCAAGGACTTCTGACAGCTCGGGCGGCAGGTTGTTGAAGTCGCCGGAGGCAAAGGTCTCTGCCATGGCCTGGATCAGCGCCGGAATCTGCTCCGGGTCGCCGCCGGTGAAGGCATCGGCCAGGCTCTGGAGCTGGGTTGCGTCAAGGCCGAGGTCAAGGCCCAGCACGCAGTCTGCGACCGGATCGGTGGTAGAGATCGACTTCGGATCACACACCGCGATCAAGGCTGAGGCGTACTCCGCCGGGTCAACATCGTCGAACGAGGCGCGCCACCGTCCTGGATGCTGGTCAGCGCCGTCAGCAGATCTTCCACCAGCGGAATCTGCAGGATCAGCGCGTTATCCACGCTGTTCAGGCCGTCATCCATCTCGCCGAACTGCAGTGCGGACAGCAGGGTGCCGCCGAGGTGTTCAGACCGTCCGTCAGAACGCTGCTGTCAAATCCTCAGCCTGGGCGCTACCGGCGAGGCCAGCAGCGTGTTGTCCAGCAACACCACCAGACCGCCGGTGCGGAAGGTGAAGGTTTCCGGCTGAGTCAGGCCATTGCCGGCGAGATCGGTAATGGTGGTGTCCACCGCGATCTCGTAGAAGGTCTGGAAGCTCAAAGCGCTGTCCGGCTCGAACTCGACCGAATCACCCACCACGTTGATCGTACCGCTGATGGCATTGCCGGAGTCCACTTCCGTCAGCGTGAAGTTGTCGGCGGTGACGGACTCTGGATCGATCTCTTCATCAAACTCCACAAAGATAGTGGAGTCGGTCGGCGCCAGGGTCTCACCGTCTTCCGGTGAGGAGTTCAGCGCGGTCGGGCCCTGATTGTCGACATCACCCGCATCGCCCGTCATGAAGGTAGCGGAGTCGTCCTCAAGCAGATTTTTTGTCAGGTCACCTTCTTCGTCACACAACGCCCGCAGGTCCGTGGTGGCAGTTACCTGATAATCGGTGCTATCGGCGAGGTCCGCATCGGGGTTAATGACCACCGACCTGCCCAACACCGAATACGCTGCACCGACCAGAGTGGCATCGCCGTCGATGGTCAGAGGTAGCGAGTTTTGACTGACCGACGCCTGATCAACATCGGCGTTGAACGTTACCCCGCAGGCTACGATTGGGAGCAACGCCCTGCTCGCCATCCGCGGGCACGAACTCGGCGACCTCGAACACGGTGTCTGGCGATGTACAGAAGGTTTCCTGATCACCGCCTACATTGCCACCGCCGTCACCGCCGCCATTTCCGCCGTTGTTCTCACCATTGTTATCACCACTGTCGTTCGGCCCTGCAATCCGGGGATCGCCCGGACCACTGCCACCGCCACCACATCCTGCCAGTGCTATTGCTGACACCAGTGCCAGCGGAATCCAGGTTTTTGATTTCGTCATCATGATTGCATCCTCTGCATCTTATTTTTTGATGATTTCGGAGTATTGACCGGAAACGATCGCCTCAACCCGGCGATTCTGAGCCCGGCCTTCAGCCGTATCGTTGGAGGAGGCAATCGGCTGCGATTCACCCATTCCGGTGGTGCTGATGCGTTCAGCGCTGATTGAGAACTCGTTGATCAGCACCTTCATGACGGCATTGGCACGGCTCTTAGAAAGTTCCTGGTTGTAACCGGATGAGCCGGTGCTGTCGGTGTGACCTTCGAGCAGAATGTTGCTGGTCGGGTACTGCTTCATGATGTCAGCCAGATTCTCGATTTCCGGATAGAACTGCCTGCGCACCTCGGTTTTATCGAGTTCAAATTCCACATACAGGGTTTCGCGAATGTCCTTGGTGAGCTCCTTGGCGCAACCATCGGAATCAACCAGAGCGCCCTGCGGGGTATCGGGGCACTTATCGAGCTCGTCAATTACACCGTCGCCGTCGGAATCTTTGGGGGGTTCGACCTTCGGCTCTTTCTTGGTGGCCAACACCACATCACGCCTGGGTGCCGCAGGATATTCGCGACCAAACAGGTAATGCACCCCTGCAAAGTACTGCCCGTCTACATAGCCGTCTTCCAGCTCGGTTCTGGCACGGATACCGCCCTCAACCATGAAGCGCGGGGACATCATGCGCTGAAGACCACCCTCCAGGTAGATGGCGTCTTCGGTCTTGGAGGAACCGGTGCTGTCCACGTCGAAGTCGGTGTAGCTGTAACCCAGACCACCGAACGGGCGCCAGCCACCGAGCCGGAACTTGCCGGGGTGAATCCGACCGCCGAGGGAAAAGCGCAACATGTCGACATCAATATTGGTGTTACGGGTCTCAGGCTCTGCGTAGCTGCCTTGCAGCAGCATGCTGACATTGGGGTTGAACTGGTGGGTAAAGTTCAGGCCGAACTCGCCATAGTTGGACAGGTTGTCACTGACGCCCCCTTTGTTCCTGGAGTTGCCCGAATCGATGTAGCTGCCTTCCACGCCAACCGAGCTGTAGCTCAGCGGGAAGCTTTCCGCTGCTAGGGCTGCCGCCGGTATCATGAGAGCCACTGCAACGACTCCCTTCAAGTGTGAAACACCCATGTTTGCTCTCCTTTGATTTTTTTACCTTGCGTCAGTATATGATAGGCCATACTATTTTCAAAGACAGATAGATGTCTATTTGACATTATTTTGTTAAGCGCAAAAACCGGGGCGCAGCCAATACCAGTTTCCCGCCATGCTCAACATACTCGTAGGTCATCTCAGGGAGCGGTAGGGATAGGGCCGGAGGTAAGGGATATGACCACGCATCAGATACAGGGCAGCGCACGACGTTCAGCGGAAAACAACAACCATCCGGAATACGACCGACTCACCGGGCTACTGAACCGGGAGGGCTTTGCAGCGCTTCTGCAAAATCGCCGACCAACACCGGACAAGCTCTCGGTTGTCCATCTTGATTTCGAGCATTTCGGGCTCATCAATCAGAAGTTTGGCCGCGAAACCGGCGATTACATCCTGCGCAACACCGCGCTCAGACTGCAGCGTCTGCTGGGTGATCAGCACCACTACTGCCGCCCGGCCGGAGACGAATTCCTTATTCTGATCAACGCCAGCAAAAAAGAAGATCTGCTGGCCAGCGCCTATGCCATTCAAGTCGCCCTGGAGCGACCGTTCCAGATCGGCACCCAGCAGATCAGCCTCAGCGCCAACATCGGAATTGCCCGGTGTCCGTTTGATTCCGACAACCTCGAGTTGTTACCCGACCTTGCCGAGTGTGCACTGCGGCTCGCCAAATCGAGGCAGGAACCGGTCGCGTTTTTCAGCCGTGACTTCCACACTGAAATGACCCGCACGCTGGATGTAGAACAAGCACTGAAATCGGCCATTCAGAAAAACGAACTGGAAGTGTTTCTGCAACCCAAGTACTGCTTCAAAACTCGTGACATTGCGGGGTTCGAAGCGCTGCTGAGATGGCAGGACACCCTGCTGGGCAGCGTCACTCCCCAGGAGTTTGTCGCCATTGCCGAGCATTCAATGCTGGGCCAGCAACTGGATTTCTATGTACTGAGAGCCGTGAGCGAACTGATTCGCGAACGCAAAGACCTGGGGTTACACACGCCGCCGATTGCCATCAACATCACCACCGGACATTTTTCCGATCCGGAACTGACGGGCAATATCTTTGCTATCCTCGACGCAGCCGGCGTTGAACCATCAGATATTGTGCTGGAGATTACCGAGGGGGTGCTGATGGAATCCGATGGGCAAGTGGCACCCAACCTCAGGATTCTCAGGGAAAGCGGATTTGCCATCGCCATCGACGACTTCGGCACCGGCTACTCAGCACTGAGCTACCTGAAATTCATACCGGCCACCGAACTGAAGATCGACAGAAGCTTTGTGGGGGACATCGAATCGGAGCAGGGCAAAGCCCTGATCAGTATCATCGTCAATCTGGCCAAAACCTACAATCTGGCGGTGACAGCCGAAGGGATCGAGACCGAAGCCCAGCATGCACTGCTTCAGAGTCTGGGCTGTGATTACGGCCAGGGCTACTTCCTGTCAAAGCCGCTTCCAGCCCAGTGCGCCCTGCACCTGGTGCCAAACTCCTATCACTCAAGCCAATTGGGCTGATTGAGGCTCGGCCCGCCTCAGGACAGGTCCGTGCGCTCCGCCACCTCAGGCCCGGGCATGTAGGCTCTGAGAAGGCTGACGCTGCCCAGCAACCGACCATAAACCGAGAAAATACCGAGAAACGCTGCGAACATCAGCCACTCGGGCACCAGGTACAGTTCGCCCAGTAACCCGACCACCGCCAGCAATGTAGCGGCAAACACAATACACACCAGCGCCTGCGTCTGGCTGAAGCCGGCACGCAGAAACATATGGTGCAAGTGTTCGCGGTCCGGAACCATCATGGACTGGCCATTGCGGACCCGCCGCAGCATGATTGCCACCATATCCATCAGCGGCAAAGCAATAATCCACAAGGCCGTAACCGGGCGCATCGCGGGCGCTTCTGCCTGTGTACCGTTAATCAGCAACCAGACAATGGCAAACCCGATAAAAATAGAGCCCGCATCCCCCATGAAAATTTTCTGGCGGAACCAGAAAATCTGCAAATTAGCTGCCAAGTAAGGCACCAAGGCCACAGCAATCCCCAGCGACAGCGCCAGTTCCAGCTCGAAACCCGGCTGCAAGCTGAACAGGTACGCCAGAGACAAAAGCGCCACCAGGCTCATGGAGCCCGCCAGGCCATCAATACCGTCCATCATGTTGAACGCATTGGTCGCACCGATCACTGCGGCTATCGTGATCAGCGAGCCGACCAACAGCCCGAACTGAATCTGGCCGAAACCCAGCAGGTCGCCGAAGGTGTCAAGGTGCAGGCCAGAGCCTGCAATCAGCAGAATACCCAGCAGTACCTGAGCCGAGAGGCGGAACTTTGCAGGCAGATCTCGCGCATCGTCCACCGCACCGATCAACACCAGCACCAACGAGCAGAAGAAGAACACCGCGTAGCCAAGATCCAGCGGCATTACCAGCACCCATGCCAGAAACAGCCCGGAAAACGCACTGAGCCCTCCCACCAATGGCACCGAGCCAACATGCACTTTGCGATGGTCGGGGTCGTCCAGCAAGCGAACCCGAACAGCGAACGGCTTCAACACAACAAGCGCCAGCCAGGCGAAACCACCGGCTGCGAGGATCAGGGTCAGGGGTAAAATGCTCAAGGAGCCTCCTTGCTATCGTATGCACTTATTTATACTGAACGTTTGTTAAACAAAAATAGATGCATCAATTGCAGATATTCGTGCTCGTACCGTAACCGTGTGTGTCACAAAAAATTACACAACGTCAATTTATCCTATACGCCATAATATGCCAACCAGTGTTGCGGTTTTTTTACACGATTCCACATTGCAATCGTCAACCCTGTCCAAGCCTTGCGCATGATCAAAAAGTAAGTCACACA
>UEXL01000546.1_pt1 | contig 11274 bp, 9 predicted proteins | sample 1796671 | NCBI WGS metagenome assembly UEXL01 (sample SAMEA4772471, study PRJEB27181) | metagenome
ACTATACAGGAGTTACTGCATACAGTTATTTTGAGAGAGTTAACGATAATAAAAGACACATAAAATTAGTACCACCAACTATGGTGGATAGAGTTTTAACCCAATTGGATAGGTTATTCTAATGTGGCCTTACACTGACGAAGAAGAAGAATGGCTAAACTAGGTAATCTAGTTATTGATAACTTACATCTGGTTACATTAAATAAAGATGGAAGTATCAAAGCTGGACCAGTAGAATTATTTTCTAAGATTGTATCAGCAGTCTTGAACCAAAGTTTGTTTGAGAGTTCTATTACTCTTACGCTTACTATTAATGAATCTGAAGGTCCGCTAACAAGGTTCAATAAGAAAGGTATACTTGGTCAAGAGTTTGTTATACTAACAGCTCATAATAATCATGCAAATGATAAACCAATAAATCTTCAATTTTATGTACGATCAGCAAAACATGCTGAGTTGTCTACACAAGGTCAAAGTGTTTTGATGACATTAGAATGTAACAAAAGAATCTTTAATAGATTCATACACTAGTGTTAATCAATCATTCAATAAAACATATTCTAAGACGGTTGAGTCCATATGGGACAGATATATAACTAAAAGTCCAAAGCAAGAATTTTTTAAAAATACACCATTAACACCATTTGATAAAAGAGCAATTGAAGTACATGAAACACAACAAGTAATAAATTCTTTTATTATACCAGGAAGAAGTCCTTTTGGTGCTATTGATATGTGTGGTAGAAGAGCTCATGATTTTACATTTGGTGGTAGTATGTTTTTGTTTTATGAGACAGTAAACGGATACTATTTTCATAATATAGAAAAGTTAATAAACGATCAAAATGAGTTATTAGAAACAGAACAACAGCTTAGATCATACAGATATAGTCCTGTTGATGATTCTGGTGAAGGTACTGTTGATGAAATAAAGAAAATTAAATCACTAAGCGAGTTAAAACTTCCTGACCAACACCTATTAGGTGCAACAGGATCACTTAGAAACACTGCGAGAGCGCTTGATGTTGTGGGTAAGACTTATAGAGATGTTGCCTTTGACTACCAGGAAAAAACCAGAGGAGCATATCAGCTGGTGGATCCTGCTGGTGATACTTTTATTGATGATGACTTTCATGATATGTTTGTAGAGGATACTTATGAATTCCTAATAATAAAAGATTCAACAAAGAGAAACTAATTTTATGAGCATGTTGTCAGTCAACGTATGCCATTTGTACATCATTTGATGTCTCAACAAATGAATATTACACTAACTGGGGATATTACATTAGTACCTGGTGAAATGGTTGATCTCCAAATACCAGAACAATCTGCATACAAAGGCGATAAACAAACAGACGTATCTTCCAATAGACTTGGTGGTAGATGGATGATTGCATCTGTTAAACAAATATTTGATGCACAAGAAAGCCATACTACTGTACTATCTTGTATGAAAAATTCTGGGATTCCAGGAGAAAAATAATGTCATTAAACTCAGCTGAAGCACTAATCAACGTACAACATTTTATAGGTGTTGTTGAAAATAGAAATGATCCATTGAATATTGGCCGTTGTCAAGTCAGAGTTTATGGTGTACATACTGAAGATAAAGTAGATATTCCAACAGGCGACTTACCTTGGGCAATGCCTGTGATGCCATACAACAGTGCATCTATAAGTGGAGTTGGTATAAGTCCCACAGGTCCTGTTGAAGGTACATGGGTGTTTGGTATGTTCATTGATGGTCTTGAATTACAACAACCAATCATACTTGGTACATTAGTAGGTATACCAAAAGAAAAGATTGCATCCAATCTTGGGTTTGGTGATCCAAGAGGTATATATCCAAAAGAGAAATATCTTAAACAAAGTGATGTTAATAAATTAGCCAGAGGACCACAAGCAGAAGGTGAAGAGTCTTTAGCTGTTAAAAATAGAGACAGAGTCACTCAAATACCAACAGCTGTACCTCCTATACCAGAAACTGTTAGAAAACTAGATGGACCAAAAATTCCAACTAGTGATAAGCACAATGCAGGTAATCCTGGAGACTTTTATTATAGAAACCATTGGAACGAGCCGTTTCCAAGATATGGTGGCCAAGCTAATAACGAAACATGCTTCTTAGATGATACAAGCAATGGACAAATATGGGAAGGTAGGACTGGTGAGAAGCCTCCTAGTCAATCAGCATATCCATATAATCACACATATACATCTGAATCTGGTCATGTTATGGAGTATGATGACACACCAGGAGGTGAAAGAATACATCAATACCACACTAAAGGTAGCTTCTATGAGATCCAACCAGATGGTTCAAGAGTTACAAAGATAGTTGGTGATGATTATGAAATGTTTCTCAAAGGAAAGAATGTTGTAGTTGATGGCAACATGAACCTCACTGTAAGAGGTGATGTAAGATTGATGGTTGAGAAGAATTTGTATCAAGAAGTCAGAGGTGATTACCATCTTCGTGTTGATGGTGACATGGTAACCAAGATCAGAGGTAATGAACAGAAAGAAAGAAATTCAATCAAGTAAATCAACACAGATCAATGAGAATAGAAGTTTGAGAATTGGTGGTAATGAGGACAGTACTATTGATGGTAGTACCAGAGAGAAGTTTAAAGGTGACATGTATCAAGTATACTCAAACAACGTTACAATGACAATCAAAGGCTTTGAGAGACATCTTATCACTGATGGATCGTTTACAATGTATACTAGTGGTAATACTAACATCATGACTGATTCAAACTTTACTGTAAAGACTACTTCTAATGTTAATATTCATACAGAAGATAATCTAAACATGGATGCTACTTCTAATGTTACAATTGATACTCCAGCACAGTTTCTTGTAGGTACAAGTACTACCCCAACTAACACATTTATCAAATCAACCAGGATTGATCTAAATGATTAATTTAGATATAAATGAATTTACAACCGCACTAAAAAATAGTGGCATTGATACTAAGCTAGTATCTATCACTGATCAAGTTGCTACAGAATTGAGTACTATTCTCAGTACAGATATAGCAGCTGGTACTCCAAGTAGTCTTAAATCAATACTGCAATCATCAACGGATGCTATTGCTGATGTAACTAACACATTGCATGAGGCTACTGAAGCATTGAAACCAGAACTAACAAGCCTTCAGGAAGAGATGGGTAAAGTACTATCAGGTAGTGTTCCTCCAAGTAGTCTTCAAGGATTGCTTGATACTGTAGCAAATGATGTAGCAATACCATCTATTGAATCATTACAAAGTAGTATAGGTAGTGCTATTCAGGCTCCACAGTTAACAGGACTTGAAGCATTAGCAAATGAAATACAAGGAACTATTCAAGGCAGTGAGTGGACTGATCCTTCAGGAGCATTAAGAAGAAGGTTTACACAAGCAACAGAAGCTGCTTCTGCTACTGCTTTTGATCCTGGTACATTAATACCTAACTTTAAGTTTAGTACAGAGCCTACCTTTGATGAGGATGGTGTACAAAATGGTGAAAGGGTAGTTGCATTTAAATTTGGTAATGCTGCTGTACAATCTGTCAAAGATGCATTATCTGAAGTTATTCCAGAGCCCTATGAAGTAGAAGCAATGGCTGCTACAATAAAGAATGAGTTGTTAGAAGACAAAGGAGTATCAATTGCTACCTTAGGTCCTGTTATAAATAAATTTAAGGAAAGACTTGCAACAGAAGTTAAGTTTGATCCTTCTACTGGAGAGAACTTTGTCTTTCAAAAAACTATTGATGAGGATGGAGCTGAGATACTAATACCATTTGGCTTTGCTTCAAAAACAGATTGGGAAGAGTCTTTCAAACAAGGTCGTGCTGCAGCACAAGGTGTGATGCAAATAAATGCTGGGGCATTGAAGAAGTTTATTGGTGAAAATACTGAAGTTGCACAGGATACATTTAAAAGATTAAGTGAGATTAGTATTGATATACCAACCTCAGAAAATATATCTGAGGGTGCAATCAATGAATTTGCTAGAGATCCAACTACTGGTCTTGCAGTAAATTTTGATAATATATTGAATGCTTTTGGTCCAACCATTGAATCAGCTAAGAAAGCTGCTCCTGGAGTGGAAGCTAACTTGAAAGTATTGGATAGTAACTTTAAAAACTTCTTTACTCAATTGGGTAAAGAACTACCACCAGGGCAAAAACCAGAGCCTTTTGTGGATCCTGAGGAGGGCGCAGAGTGAGTAAAGTAGCAGTAGTAACACAAAATAGAGCTGCGACAACTACTGTATATTCAGACTTCTTTACTGACTTTACACGAAATGCTGTCACAGGTCAACTCAATAAAAAGACTAATGCTGAAGCAGTTAAGCAATCAGTTAGAAATTTATTGTTGACAGATAAACTAGAGAGATTATTCCAACCTAATGTTGGTGGTGGATTGAAAGCATTGTTGTTTGAAAATGCTACTCCATTTACACAAATGCAAGTACAAGCATATATCAATGAGACTATACGAAACTATGAGCCAAGAGCCGAGCTGATATCAACAGAGCTTGAGTTTATAAACGACAAGCATGAGGCTAGAATAACAATTACTTTTGCTATTATAAATATTGAAGACCCAGTTACTTTTTACTTTAGGCCTAGAAAGGACTAGATAATGGCTACGACCAATACAGAATTCTCGGTCGCCAATTTGGACTTTAGTACAATTAAGTCTAACTTAATCACGTTCATGCAAGGCCAAGATGTTTTTGCTGATTATGACTTCACAGGTTCAAACTTAAATGTGTTGATGGATCTGTTATCATATAACACATACTACAATGGAATTTATCTCAACCACGTTGCAACAGAGATGTTTCTTGATAGTGCACAGCTGAGAGATAGTGTTTATTCAATATCAAAATCATTAAACTATCTTCCAAGATCCCATAGATCATCAGTTGCATATGTTAACATTAATGTGAATCCATCAAGCAATCCACATCAGATTACTATTCCAAGACTTACAAAACTAACATCTACTATTGGTGACAATACATATACATTCTCAACTAACTCAGATATAATTGTATATTCAAACAACAGTTATCTTGCTTCTAATGTTGCAATATACGAAGGTGATATTGTACAAGAAGCATTCTTGGTTACAAATACATCACCCAACACTGCTCAATTTTATATCAATAATAACTCAGATATTGATTTGTCTAGTCTTGCAGTAAAGATACGAACATCCAATACTGATAGTACCAATAGTGAATATACAAGAGCAAATTCTTTGTTTGGATTAACAGCTACAAGTAATGTATACTTTGTAGAGCCATCCACAAACGGTAGTTACAATGTAGTACTTGGTAATGGAACATTTGGTCGACAACCTTCAAACAACAACCTACTGGAAGTATCCTATAGGAGATCCAACGGAGAGGAACCAAATGGAGCTAATAGTTTTTCTGCTGATAGTATCGCTGGCCACAGCGCTGCTATTTCGTTAGTAACAAGAGCAACTGGTGGTTCTGAATCTCAGAACTTAGATGACATTAGATTTTCTGCACCAAGAGCATTGGCAGTTCAAGAAAGAGCTGTTACCAAAGAAGACTATAAAACATTAGTTGTAAACGAGTTCAATGATATATCATCTTTGAATGTATACGATGGAGCAGATGAGCCTGTACCTCAAATGGGTGTTGTTAAATTAGCAATACGAAGTGATTCATTTGATGTTCTTCCAACAACATTAAAGACACAAATAACAAACTTCTTGAGAGACAAGACACCTATTGGTATAAGAACAGATATAGTTGATCCTACATTCATTAATATTGATGTACATGCAGATGTTAAGTACAATAGAAATGCAACTGACGACAACGTTGCTACTATTCAAACAGCTGTAGAGACAACCATTGATACATTCAATACTGATAACTTGGATGACTTCTTTAAGACATTTAGAAAGAGTAAGTTGATTGAAAAGATCAATGAAACCAAAGCATCCATTCTAAGTTGTGATGTTACTGTTAGAATGATGAAGTTAATCAGTCCAATAGCAAATGTATCATTCAATGAAACTTTACTTTACAATCAACCATTCAAAAGAGACAATCCCGTTGAACCTGTTGATCAAGGTGAGTTTGTATCATTCTCTACTCCTTCTGTTGAGTCAGAAACATTTGTATTCCAAAACATTACTGGTGCATCTATAAGAGATAATGGATCTGGATCATTGCAAGTTGTAACAGCTAATCTATCAAGCATAGAAGTGTTGAGTTCAAATGTAGGTACTGTTGATTATGATTTAGGACAGATTGTTGTATCTAACTTGGTGATAAACTCTTACTCCTCTGGTGCATCAGCTGGTACACTTAAAATATTTGCAAGACCTAAAGATCAAGACATTGAAGGAAAAAGAAACGATGTAATTAGGATTAGAACAAATGAGACTAACGTGACCGTTATTGAACTAAGAGAATAACATGACAGTGCTAAACACAGTTCAGGATAAAATTTCTCCTCTCATTCAGGAGCAGTTCCCAGACGTCTATAAAGAAGACGGCAATCTTATGACTTTGTTTGTAAAAGCATACTACGAATTTCTTGAACAATCAGACAAGCCATTGGGACAATCAAGAGATCTGGCTTCACAGCTAGACGTTGATCAAACAACCACTGCATTCTTGGAACACTTTAGAAAAACATATCTGTTTAGTATTCCAATGACAATGACTGTGGATGCTCCATATGTAATTAAACATATACTAGACTTGTACAGATCAAAAGGATCTAGGAGAGCTCTTGAGTTATTCTTCAAGTTGATATATGGTAAAAGTGCTGATCTTTATATTCCAAACGAACATCTAGCTAAAGCATCTGATGCTACATTTGTTACACCAAGATATATTGAAATCTTTGCTGACTCTACTGTGATACAAGCATTCTTAGGAAACAAAATAGAAGGTCAACTATCTGGTGCAACAGCTTTTGTTACATCTATTGTTGATACTAGTGTACAAGGTAAAGCATTACAGATTGTTTACCTTGAAAGTCTTGTTGGTGAATTTATCAGGAATGAGTTGGTTTTTGATCCTACTGGTATACACTTTGCACGAACAAATGGTTCTCTTTCTGCTGTTACTATAACAGATGGTGGTAATAGTTATTCTGTTGGTCAAGAACTTATTGTCAAGTCACAATCAAATACATCTACTGTTGGTAAGATAAGAGTTACTGAAACAGCTGATGGTACTGGTGTTCCTGCATTAGTATTACAAGTTGGTGGATCTGGTTACAGTTCTAATAATGCATTGTCTAATGTTATTGTCAGTAACACAATATTGCAAGTCAATAATATTAGTAATACAGACGTGAGTGCATATGCAGGAGCAAACACTATACCAGCAAACACTTTTCAGATATTTGAAAATGTATTTGCTCCAAGAGTGGAAGTAACATATACTTCTACAGATAACATATTTGCTTCTACAGCTAACACCTCAAGTTTTGTACAAGGAATAAATTCTACAGCCGGTGTCATAGCTAATGGACATATAGCAATCAATGATGCTGTTGATGGAGCAACTAATGGCACGTTGTTAATATATGAAACATCAGGATCATTTGCAGCAGACAATGGTGTTGTTAAACTAAAATTTGGTGGTGATGCTGATGTAAACTCTGACTTTGGTACATTTACAAATGTATATTCAACAGGTAGATTCATAGGTAAAAGAGCAAACAATATTGGAATAACAGACAACAATATGGTGTTTCCTGTAGAACCTCAAGGATTTATCAAAGGTGAAGTAACAAATACATATGCTGATATTGTTGCAAATAGATCAGGATTGAATGCAAATGTTCTAATCAATGCAGTTGGTAATGCTGTAGCTACAAACGTATACACAGACTTTATTAGCTTTCAAAACTCAGGTAATGTATTATCAATAGATTTGATTATCAATGGCTCTAACAGTAATGTTGCAGCTGCTGGTTATGGATTTTCTAAAGATACATCTGCTGGTATTGATAATGTTATAGATAAAGCATTGAAGTTTGAAACTAGTGAATTGCTTGGTGAGGTAACATCACTCACAGTTGTTAGTAGTGGTAATTCATTCACTGCTGATCCTATAGTAATGACACAAAATAGATTTGTAGATAGCTTTTTTCCAAAAGATGTAGAAATAACATACTTGAACAGAGCTGGTGATACGCCAGCTGTAGGTGATATGTATCGTCAATATTTTGCTCATGATACAAGAACCTTAACATTTTCAACTAACACAGCTAATCAGTTCTCTGTTGGTGAAGGTCTCAAACAAGTTATCAATAGTAGTACAAATACATTCATGCAAATAAGATCAATTACTAACACCACACATATGGTAGTTGGTGGATTGTATACATCAAACACAACTGCTGGTGCTGAGAGATTAATTGGCGACAATGCAACAATCAATACAAGTATAAACATAACTGGATTGTTATCTGGTGCTACAATAAACACAGTTACAGCATCATCAAACACTAGTGAGAATACAGTTGCTGTTGGTAAGGTGTTAGTATCAAACACATCAAACAACTACTTAAAGATAAGAATGCATTCTATTGAACATGACTTTAAGGTATCAACTACTACATCAGAGAGATTACAATCAAATAATAACAACAAGTCATTTCAGATTAATACTTTAGACGAAGATACAAACAATTACAACAGGTTTGTTAAAGCTGGTGTCAATGCAAATACATTTGCTAATGTTACCATAGGTACAGGGTTGATACAATCAGCAGAAGTTGTAACATCAGGATTAGGATTTAAGGATGGTGAGATACTAGACTTTACATTAGGATCAAATGCGCAGGCAGTTGTTGGTACAGCTGTTGCCAATGGTACAGGTATTGGTGTAGGATATGTTAAGCTCGATAGTGGTGTGCTTGGAGAAGAGTTTTTTGTCCATGATAACCATTTCTTCCAACAGTTCTCATACGAGGTGTTGTCTGAGTTTGAACTAAATAAGTATGAAAGAATTCTTAAAGAAGTAATCCATACAGCTGGATACAAACTATTTGGTCGGCCTGTTGTAGAGTCGTTCAACAATACAGCAATCTCAGTTGCTAATTCAGCTGTAAGTCAGGCGTAGAGGTATGACAGAAAGAGTATACAAAGAGTTTAATGTTCACAGTGCAGAGCAGCTTACTGAGTCTATAACAGAAGCCTCTAACACTATGTACTATGTGTTCAGTACAAAGCATACTGCATATAGTGAAGGTAGTACACCAACTCCTAATGCATCTATTGCTAACTCATTATTCCAGACATATGATGAAATGTTGTTTGGTAAACTTGTTACATCTAATGATATATCACAAGCAATATACAATAATGCATGGTCTAATGGTACAATATACTACGCATATGATGATCAAGATACAACATTGAATGATAAAGTTTATTATGTATCAACATCAGAAGGATCAGATTATCACGTATGGAAAGTCATAGACAACAATGGAAATAGTGTTTCAAACTCACAACCATTGTACTCTGATGTGTCATCTACATTAAGTTCATTATATCTAAAGACTGCTACTGATGGATATCAGTGGAGGTTTATGTATACAATACCAGCTGCTACATATAATAAATTTACATCAAACAATTATATTCCTGTGGTAGCTCATGCAAATGCATCTGGTAATGCAATAAATGGTGCATTGGATGCGTATGTTGTATCCAACAGTGGTAATAACTATAATGAATTTGCAAATGGATCAGTAGTATTAGGTACTAATGGTATGTTGTTTACCATTAACTCTACCTCATTTACTCTATCAGGCAACAATGATTTTTACAACAATTGTTCAATATATTTTACAGCTGGTGTTTCAAATGGTGAAATAAGAGAGATTACAGACTATGTTTCTAACTCTACTGGTAAATTTGTAACAGTCAACACAGCATTTTCATCTACACCAGATAGCACTTCTAAGTTTGAAATCACACCTACTGTAAGAATAAAAGGTGATGGTTCAAATGCAATTGCTAGAGCATTAATTAATACAAGCACAAATACAGTTGCAAACATTCAAGTATTGCAACGAGGTTCTAAGTACACGTATGCTGATGTAACTATTGAAGCAAACAATATGGCTTCAGCAAATCTTGCAGTTGTTAGAGCAGTGATAGGTCCTTTTGGTGGACACTCACATAATCCAGCATCTGAGTTAGATGGTAGATATGTTATTATATCTACAAACTTTGCTAACAATGAATCAACTAATATTCAAACAGATAACGACTTTAGAACAATAGGTCTTTTAAAAGATCCGTTCTATGCTAATACAAGAATAACAATTGATGCTCCTACAGCTAACTTCCAGGTAGATGAAACAGTAACTGATTCTGGTACTGGAGCTACAGGTACATTAGTAGCATCTAATACTACAACTGTTAACTTAACTAATGCATCTGGTATCTTCTTATTGTCATCAAATGTCACAGGAAGTATTACTGGAGCAACTGCAAACGTAACAGCTGTAAGAGTAAATGATTCAGACTCTGCTAGAGCCAACTATCATTACTTTCAACAAACAACTAAATTTGAACATAACTTAGTATCCGGTTCTGTATACACTGAAGATGAAGCTGTAACACAAGCTACCAGTGGAGCAAATGGAATCGTATATCAAAGTAACACGACACACACTTCTTTGACAACAGTCCGCGGAGACTTTGAAGCAGCCAACAGCTATATAGTTACTGGAGGTACTTCATCACAAACAGCTAGATTTAAGTCTACAGTACCTGGTGATCTTGTGAGAGGATCTGGAGAGGTATTGTTCTTGAAGAATATAGAAGCTGTGTCGAGATCAAACACTTTAACCGAAACAGTCAAACTCGTGTTAAAATTTTAGAGGAACGAGATGTCTAAAACCCTTGATACAAACTTAAACGTAAGTCCGTACTTTGACGACTACGATGTTGATTCACAGCATCATAGAGTATTGTTCAAACCCTCTGTTCCTATTCAGGCAAGAGAGTTAACACAGCTTCAGAGTATATTACAGAACCAGATTGAAAAGTTTGGGATGTTGTTGTTAAAGAAGGATCAATTGTTGAGGGTTGTTCTTTTAACATTAAGAACACAGAGTATGTTAAACTACTAGACAGAAACACTGATGCAGCGTTGTATACTGTTTCTGAATTTGCTAATGGTTTTATACAACACGCATCCTCTAACTTAATAATGCAAACTATTGACTCTGCTGCTGGATTTGAAATAA
>UEXL01001325.1_pt1 | contig 11236 bp, 21 predicted proteins | sample 1796671 | NCBI WGS metagenome assembly UEXL01 (sample SAMEA4772471, study PRJEB27181) | metagenome
CAGGTGGAAATAATACTGCAAGTTTTGGTTTTGGATCAGTTTTACTAACTATAGGATTAGATGGCTCAGACACCTCTTGGGCTGCTAGTTCTGATGAAAGATTAAAAACAAATGTAGCAACATCTACTGCTGGATTGTCGTTTATAAATGATTTGCGGCCCATAACTTATGAATGGAAACAAAGAAAAGACGTTCCTTCAGACATGACACGATTTTACGAAGAAGGTTCTACTGAAAATTGTTTAGGGTCTGGCACAACTCATCATGGATTTTTAGCACAAGAAGTTAAAACTGTTATAGATAGTCATTCTGAAGTTAAGGCAGGTTGTAATATTTGGAGTCAACATAGTGATGGAACACAGCAATTAGCTAATGGAAATTTTGTACCTATGTTAGTCAAAGCAATGCAAGAACTATCCGCAAAGAACGATGCACTTGAAGCTCGCATAGCCACATTAGAAGGGTAAACATGGAACTACTAGCACGAAACTTTCCAAACATAGGTGTAGTTGAAGGACAGCTACCAACAGATACGGTCACTAATATATGGTCTGTCATAGATGAAGCAAGGGATAACCCTGTGGACTCTAAGCCTGAACTGGCAGGTAACATCAGTTCATCTATTAAACTAGATCGTAACTCTGAACTGCTTAAAGACTTTACAGGTGAAACAATACCTGCCTTTATGAAGCAGCACATGGAAGCCTATGGTCCACCATACAGAATGGCTATGAAGGAAGGTGAGCAGTTCTACCTAGAAAGTCTATGGGTAAACTTTCAAAGGCAACATGAGTTTAATCCACCGCATGATCATGCTGGTGTGTACAGCTTTGTAATCTGGATGCAGATACCTACATCCTATGAAGAGCAACGTAAGCTTCCAATTGCTGTAGAATCAAATGCAGATAATCACATTAGTAACTTTGCATTTAGCTACACCAATACGTTAGGCAGAGTAAGTACCTTTGCATATAACATGGAAAAAGAAGCAGAAGGATATATGGTTATGTTCCCATCAGCAATGCTTCATCAGGTGTTCCCATTCTATGAAAACGATGGGGAACGTATATCAATCTCAGGCAACATTAATATAGGAGAACTACAATGAGCCGTACAGCAGAAGAAATCGCACAAGCACACGCAGCTTGTCTAGGTGGAGCAAGCACTATCAACAGTGTTATTGCTACACACAACTTAGGTGCAAGTGCCACAAGTGAAGACTTTGGTAATGACCTAACACACGCTGAAAAGAAAGAACGTGTGGAACGTAGCGTAGGCTACCTGAAGCATCAGAAAGCTTTGACCGATTGGGGTTCAGAAAGCTTTACTGACATTGATGCAGCTATTTCTGCAGCAGATGCGTTTACTGCGTAACTTTAACTCTAACCTAAAAGGAGATCACGATGGCTGAGAAACAAACAAAAACCATCAAGATTGGCGATAAAGAATACACTGAAGACCAACTAACAGATCAACAGAAGGTGATGATTAACCACATTACTGACCTAGATCGTAAGATCGGTTCAACGCAATTTAACCTAGACCAATTGCAAGTTGGTAAGGGCGCGTTTATGGAGCTGTTAAATAAGTCTTTAGAAGAACCAATAGCAGAGGCTGCTGAATAATGGATAAACGCACTGTACACTCCGCGCATCAGCGCATCGATGGATTGGAGAAGGAAATCGTGGCTATCAAAACTGAAATGGACATCCAGTTTAAAGATTTGTTTAACCGCGTAAAACGCCTTGAAGCCATCTTAATTGGGGCCAGTGCGTTTATTATTGCGCTTCTTATTCGTATGAATATGTTAGCCTAATGTTATGTACGCTTGTATTCATAGGATATGGGCATTTATTTTTCAACGGCTACGGAAGCTGGTTTTATAAAGCCTGTCACTATCAATGTGACGGCATGTATAACAAACGTGTTTATCGAGTTGATCCTGACTCTTATTGTCCAAGGAGCTTTCGTGAAACATGATAGAAGTTTTAGCTTTAGCTGGGGCTGTCACTAAAATAGCGGGTGGCATTAGTAGCGCCGTTCAAGCTGGCAAAGACATAAACAGTCTTATGCCGCATTTTGGAAAATTGGCAAAGCTAGAAGCCGACATAGCTATTGCAGAATCAGGCAAACATAAAGGGCCATTGGGCCGTTTAGCGTCTTCTGAACAAGAAGGCTTTGCCATTGCTCAAGCAAAAATGGCGCACAAAGAAGCTATGGAAACTCTTCGCAGCCATTGCCGATTATATGGACCACCGGGAATGTGGGATCTTGTTGTGCGCGAGCAAGCCGAAGCAAGAAAACGCCAGAAAGACGCATTAGAAGCACAAGCTGCTGCCAGAGATAGGTTGTTCTGGGGTCTTTCTTTGTCGTTAGGAGCTTTAATTTTTATTGGTGGAACTGCTGCAATGATCTGGGGTGTAGATAAATTAGCAAATGGCTGATGGGCTAACTGGTATAGGGGCTGCTCCTTTTAACGTGGGAAGCGATATACATGAGCAGACAAGGGCGCGTGAGCGCATAGAAACGCATTTAGCAGAGCAGCGTGTAGAAAAGGCGCATAGGGCCAATCACAGCCATTTAGAAGCTCTTGCAAAGCAACAATTTGATTTACAGGAAAGTTATGATAGGTTTGGGCGCAAGACAACAGCGGATAGGCCGCAGGGAACGAAGTTAAACATAGAGGTGTAACATGGCTAATACCTTTGAAAAGATACTGCAATATCGGCTTATGCCCCGCATTATGATGGTGGTTATGACGATTATGTACATCAAGGTAATAAACTGGGGAATGAGCCTTGACGATTTATCAACACAGCAATCGGCAATGATAAGCGTTGTTAGCGGCGCTATGACTGGCACTATAGCCGTTTGGCTGGGTTCTGAGAAATGAGTATCTTTACCGCTGCATTGGGGCCGATAGCCAATCTTGCTGGATCATGGCTACAGGGTAAAGCTGATAAGAACGCTGCCGCTGCGGAGCTAAAGCTGACTGAGGCGAAGGCGAAAGCCCAGATATTATTGTCGAAGGAAACAAGCGTTGCCGATTGGGAGCGCATCATGGCAGAGGGCGCTAAGTCTAGTTGGAAAGACGAATGGTTCGTAATTATTTTGTCTATCCCATTGATTTTATGCTGGATTCCCGGTGCAGAAGGTTGGGTAGACCGTGGGTTTGAGCAGCTTTCCAAAGCTCCGGACTGGTATTTTTACAGCCTTGGAATTGCAATTTCAGCCAGTTTCGGTGTGCGCGGGGCGCAAGCCTTTTTTAAGAGGAAGTAATGGAACAGACTATCGGAACCTTTAATGGCACTAAGAACGTAGAGGTTAACACCATTGCGGGTCAAGGTGACGTTCAGGCGGGTATAGAATTTATATACCACATGCGAGAACATTTAGTTGATGTCGCCGTGGCTACGGTCTTTGGCCTAACAGTTTATGGATTGGTGCTGTTTATGAAAGCGAAAATAAAATGAGTAATGCGTTAAAATACTTCAAGAAAAATGTGGATGTTCACCAGATGGAGCATTCGGTCCAAACACAGCGCGTGGCATTGTAAAGTATTATGAGCTGTCACCAGAGCGTGGAGCGCATTTGCTAGGCCAAGTTATCCATGAAAGTGGATCTTTTAAACTGACACGCGAAAATCTAAACTACTCTGTGGAGGCCATGATGCGCGTTTGGCCTAAAAGATTTCCAACAGAAGAAAGCGCAAAGCCATATTCTAGAAATCCAAAGGCACTAGCAGAGCTGGTGTACTTTGATGAAAATCGTGGCAAAAACTACAAACTTGGAAACGACACCAAAGAAAAAGCCAGCCTATATATTGGTCGCGGATTTATCCAATTGACTGGCTATAACAACGTCAGATCCTTTGCATCAGATATGCGCGTTCCAGATGTTTTAAGCAATCCAATGCTGTTGGAAGAAGACTATGCGATGGATACAGCCATCTGGTTCTTCAACAAAAACAATCTATGGAAAATATGCGACGAAGGTGTTAATGATGATGCAATTAAGCGCCTGACTAAAAAGATTAACGGTGGCCATACAGGTTTAGATCATCGCATAAAAGAAACTAAAAAAGTATATGAATGGGTGAAGTAATAAATGCCTTTACAGCTTCTTAAATATGATCCCGGTATTGTCAAAGACATTACAGAATATGCTGCTGGTAAAAATGGCCCATTTTGGGTTGATGGAAATTTAGTTCGCTTTCGAAATGGATATGCTACAAAAATAGGTGGATGGCAAAAGAAATAATTAATGGCTTAGATGCCTAAATGTCACAACAACTGAAACCACAATAACTGGCATTGGCAGAAAAACTTTCTGGAGAGCCATATCAGATGGTGAAGATTACATGGCGTTGGCACTCACAATCATTTGTATGTCATTTTGAACGGCGCACTCTATGACATTACGCCCCTTAGAAGCAAGTCTAATGATGCATCAACAACATCAGAGGCTTTAGACACTAGCGAGACTGAAATTGATCTTGTAAGCGGAACAGGATTTAAAACTGCTGGAGCTGTTCTAATTGACAGTGAAATAATAACTTACACAGGTATTAGCACACTCACTTTGACAGGCTGCACAAGAGGCACAAACGGTACTTCTGCTGCTACACACGCAGTGGCTCTGCTGTCACTCAGGCTGCTTATAAACCCACTGGCAACGACATCTGAAGCGCACCACTGTTACAGTAACTGACAGTGGCGCATTAACTGGAGATTGGGTGGTTTTAAGTGGAGCCGTTGCTATAGGTGGTGTGGCTGCTGATGATCTTAACCGAATGAGTGGCTATCAAATAACAGTTGTTAACACCTAAGATTCTTACACATTTACTGTGCCTAGTGCGGCTACATCTACCGTGTCAGCAGGCGGCGGCAACGCTGTCACAATTAAATACCTGATTGGCAATGAAGCTGGCCTTGGAGCGCAAAGCTCAGATCCAGCACTTGGTTGGGGCGTTGGCGGTTGGGGCAACGAAGAATGGGGTAATGCACGTTCTATCGCAAATGCAGACGTTGCGCTCGACAATAGCTCATGGAACCTAAACCTATGGGGCGAGGATCTAATTGCCACTATTCGAGGTGGAGCGATTTATTATTGGGATACTTCAGGCGGCATTGGCAATCGGGCCGTTCTTGTATCTTCTATTACTGGAGCTGAAAGCGTTCCATCTGTTGCGCGTGTCACCACAGTATCATTCCCAGATCGGCACTTTATTGCTGGTGGCACACAAGAATATGCAGTTGGTGGAGGTGGTGATGTTGATGACATGCTTGTGCGGTGGTCAACTCAAGAAGATTTTACCAAGTTTGGCCCAACTGCGCTAAACACTGCTGGCGATCAGCGTTTGCAAGTTGGAACAAAAAGTTGTTGCAATGGTTTCAGCGCGTGAAGAAACCATCATATCCACAGATGAAGCTATTTACGGCATGACCTTTGTGGGTGCGCCGTTTATCTTTTCATTCCGATTGCTTGCCACAGACGCTGGAGCGGCTGGTCTAAACACAATGATAAGTGTTGATGGCAACGTATTCTGGATGGGAGAAAGAAACTTTTTTGCTTACGATGGTATTGTAAAAGAATTGCCATGTCCTGTGAAATATTTTGTATATGATAGAATGCAAAAGCGTTACATCGATAAAGTTGTAGTCGGACATAATAAAGAATTTAAAGAAATTACTTGGTGGTATGTCAGCAATGACAATACAGCAGGCACAGTTAATCCTGAAAACGATAGCTATGTTTCTTATAACTATGTAGAAAATGCTTGGTCAATTGGAACAATGGATAGAACATCATGGTCAGATAGCTTTGGAGTTAGAGAAGTTCCTTTTGCATTTGATCCATCTGGCATACTTTACAACCATGAAACAGGTACAAGCGACAATGGATCAGCAATGAATTGTTTTATCGAAACATCTCCACGAGAAATTACTTCTGAAGGCGAAAACCTTTACATGGTGGATAAAATTGTGCCAAACGTAGATATGTCAGCAAACACTTCTATGGAACTTTATTTAAATACAAGAAAATATCCATCTGCATCTGAAACTGTAAAAGGTCCATTTGCAGTTACTTCATCAACAGAAAAAGTTAGTGTACGCGCTAAAGGTAGACAAATAAGCGTAAAGTTTCAAACAACAGGAACTGAAGACGATTGGTCATTGGGAGACTTTAGAATAAATACAAGAGTGGATGGTTTAAGATGAGTGAAACAGGAGCTGGCCTTGGTATTTTACGGCTTCCATCGCCTCCTGAAGATTACAGTCAGGGTTACATGGCTCGCCTGACCAATACGCTTGAACTTGAAAAACAAGCCACATATTTTGCTGCTTCTATTGGCTTAACAAATGCAGTCAATCAAGCTGAAGCTACAGGGTGGTTTATGGCGTAATGGCGAATAATTATAAAAAACGCAAAAGTCGATTTGACAACCACAGGCATTACAACGCTGTATACTTGTCCTGCTGCAACTACGGGAATTATAAAATCACTATTAGTTTCTGAAGACAGCGGAAATGCAGACACAATAACTGTAACTATTACAGACAGCAGCACAGCAGTTTTTAGCATCTTTAAAGTTAAGGCCGTTTCTGCTAATACTACAATAGAACTTTTAACAGCTCCCCTTGTGGTTCAAGAAAATGAAATTATAAAAGTTACTGCCGCAACTGCCAATAGGTTGCATGTAGTAGCTAGTTTATTGGAGGTAAGCTAATGGCTGTAGTTATGGGCGCTGATGGACAACTCATCAACACGTCAAACATAGGCGGTGTGGGCGCTAGTTTAATTCCCAATTTGGCTCCAAATATCGGGGCTTTGGCTAATGTAAATAGTAGCGTTATTCCTTCTGGCGTTACTAATGACGATGGCACAATTACTTTGCCTACCATTGAAATGAAAACACGCGATCCCGGCCTTGCCTTGGGTGAGATGCAAAAAATTTATGGCACTAAGTATATGCCAATGTTTCAGTTTATAGAAGCGCAACAGACAGGCACATACACCTATGATCCGACTGATGACAATATGATGTCTCCAGAAGAGTTGGAAGCAATTAGGCAAGATTTTGAGGCAGAGCATGGCATGAGTGCTGATCAGGCATTGCAAATGGCTCAAATGGAGCGCATGGGCCAAAAACTTGGTGGCGCTACTGGAGCTGCTGCTGGTGGCGCTTTTGGTGCTGCGATGGCTGGAGGGGCGCAAGTAGAAACTGGTCTTGGCGCAGCATTTGATACAATTAATCCACTTAGCTTTTTGAAAAAAGATACAACAACAGCAGATGCTGTTGCGGCTGGTCGAAATGATTGCTGGAGATGGAAAGCCTCTTAATGCAATGACTAGTGGACCGTTAGCTAATGTAAGTGCGACTTACAGCTATACTTCTAATGTTATGAACCGACTAAATCCAACTACAACTGCTGGCGCGGCAAACCTAAAAGTAACTGGCTACGCAGCAGGGGCAGACTTTATCACTCAGGTAGCAATGGGCGCAGATCCAATGGACGCTGCAAAAGATGCGGGTAAAACTGCTGTTCTTGGTTATGTGGCAGATGCAATTATACCGGGCAGTGGTAATATAGTTCGCTTCCTGTCTAAATTTATATAAAAGGAGCCAATCATGGCAAGAGAACCAAAAATGAACCAACAGCCTCCCATGCCAGACATGGCTGGGGCAAACATGCCGCGTCAGCAAGGTGGATCACCTGTCGATGAAGCAACACTAGGCGCAGCAAAACAAAACATTATGAGGCCATCTTCACAACTGGCAGCAGTTTTGGTTTCACGCCTTGGAGCCATGACAGAAGAGCAACTGGCTGAACTGGATCGCGCAATCACACCCGAAGCTGCAAAGGCACTTCTCATGCTGTTACCTGAACTGGGCGCATTGATGGAAGCAATTGCACAAGGTGGTCAAGCTGGACCAGCTCCAAGAGCGCAACAAGATGGCCCACAAATGGGTGCATTAAGCGGAATGGCGTAATGATAAGATTGGCGACAGTCGAAGATCTTTCTGAAATATACATGATGCTAAACGTCATGCATTCAGAAACTATTGAAGGCACGTCACCAATCGATTCTGAAAATTAACGTCAGCAATTAACAATGCCTTACACAAAGGTGTTGTTATTGTTTTTGATGTAAACGGTAAAATAGCTGGATCTATCGCAGGCGTGGAAACGTCTGATTGGTGGTCTAAAGAAAATATTTGGCTGATATGTGGTTTTTGTCTATAAAGAACATAGAAGGTCAAATATCGCGGCAAAGTTGATCAAGAGTTTTATGCGAGTTGCAAAAGAAGCGCAGTTCAAAATAAAGTTGGGCCATGTCTATTCGGGAGATGGTGAGCGGAAAGATAAATTTTATGAGCGCCTTGGTTTATCCAAAGTTGGTTCGCTCTATACGGAGGCTTAAATGGGCGGTTTTTGCACACCATCATACACAGAGTTGCCATCAGCTACACAAACAGTTGAAGGCACAGAAATACCAGAATGGGTTGCTGCTGGCCGCGAAATATTTAGTGCCGCCACAGGCATAGCTGGCTCTGATTATCCGATTTACACAGGCGAAAGATCAGCCACATACGATGGCAGCAGATTAACAGAAGATGAGCGCAGAGGCATGGAAATCCTTCGCTCTGGGGCTGAAAACTATTTGCCATACATGAACCGCGCCTCTGCCATAGCCAACACGCTAGGCCAAGGATACGATGCTGCAAGCCGTGCTGAGTTAATGGGTAGTCCATATAGTGGCGCAAGCAGAAGCTATCTGGAAGGTGACTTTCAAGGATTATCAGCAGATGAACTGCTGGGCCAATATCAAGGTGCAACACGCGATGAATTGCTTGGTCAGTATCAAGGCGCGTCACGCGAAGATTTGCTTGGCGAATACCAAGGCGCAACACGCGAAGAATTACTTGGCCAAGGCGTAGATCCATTCTCAATGGAAAACGCTCAAGAGTACATGGACATATATCAACAGTCTATGGACCCAGCTATTCGAGAGATTGAAGAGCAAACGATCAGAGCGCAAAACCAAGCGAGGCAAGCAGCAGGACGTGCGCCCGGTGGCGCATTTGGATCTCGACTAGGTATCTTAGAAGGTACAGCGGCTGGAGAGGGTGCAGCGGCGGCTGGTGACCTCCGCGCACAAGCAGCGCGTGAAGGATTGGGATTTGCGGCAAGCAGATATGACCAAGACGTTGCACAAGCAGAGCGTGATCGTCAAGCTCGCTTTGGGGCAGAAGACGTTATGCGCGGCCAATTCATGGAAGACCGTCAAGCTCGTTTTGGAGCAGAAGATGTCATGCGCGGTCAATTTATGGAAGATCGCCAAGGTCGGTTCTCAGCAGAAGATATTCGGCGTCAACAAGCAGAATCAGATCGCGCTGCTCGATTTGGCGCAGAAGACGTTATGTATGGTCGATATGGTGATGAACGTGCGGCAAGGTTTGGAGCAGAAGACGCAAGGCGTCAAGGTTTCGAAACAGACGAAGCAGCTCGCATAGCTCAAATGAACGCATATCAAAACATGGGAACTCTGGTTACGGATCTTCAAAACCAAGCAGCGGCTGGTCTTATTTCTTCTGGCGAAGCACAAAGAGTTCTGGATCAACGCGCACTCGACATGGCATATGCGGATTATCTGGATCAGAGAATGTATCCACAGGAAATGGTCAACTTTGCTCTGGGCGCATTGTCTGGTACGCCATACAGCACCAGAAATCGCAGCTATCAGTTGGGATCAAGTTTCACACAAAATCCATCTGTATATGGACAACTTATTAGTGGCCTTGGGGCTGGATACAGCGCCTACAGAATGGCAAATGATCAGTAAGGGGTAGATTATGGCAGTAAATGATAAGCCTCTAGGAGCGTCAGGAAGCACTGTAAATGATCTAGGAAACATGGGTGCTTTGACGCCAATCTTAGGGCGTTTGGCTGGCGGCTCAAAAGGTGGTCAGATGGCTATCGACTTTGCCCAGCAAATGTATCCAGATCCTCCCAAGGCTGATCCTTATGAGGCTGCGCTGCAATTCTTCTTGGCTATGGGCCAAGGGGCGTCACAGCCCGGTGCTACTGTATTAGGATCTGCTGTTGGAGCCATGCAAGCTCCAGCCGATTATCTTGCTGCCAAGAAAAAAGAAAAGCGCGAAACAGATCGGGCGCGGATGCAAACTGCGTTGCAGTTGGCTCCAAGTCTGAAGCCTGATAAAACTACTGGTAAAGTAACTTATCGCCCAGCCACAGAAGCAGAGTTAACACAATACGGCGCGACTGCTGGACAAATGGGTAGTGATGGTAAGTTTTATGATTTGAGTAAAACATCTTCCGCGTCTACAGGAAATACAACTGTCGGTGTTGATCCAGCTAATTTACCAGCTTTGCGAGCGTTACTTAATCTTCCAAACTTAAATGTTGATGAAAATAATAATGCTATAATACCAAATAGTGCCGTTTCAACTGCTACGGCTGAAGGTTTAATTTTACCAAAACAAGCTGTTCCAAAAGAAGGTGTAGAAAAATATCTTCAAGGTGAACGTGTTTTGTATATGACAGAAGATGACGCAAAAGCAAGATTAGCTACGTTGGGCGTTACTGAAGATTCTACAGAGTATCAAGGATTAATAGATTTAATAACAACTGATGATGAGAATCTTATTGGTAGACCAGTTATACAGGCAGATTCATACATAAATTATTACACAGGAAGACCTGATGCGGCAGGAAATACTGACCTTCCTGTAATTGCAAGAACACCGGGTGGCTCTCCAGTTCCTGCTGAAGTCTTGGCAAGAAATGAAGAAATCAAAGGTCTTAATAAAATTGCTATAAAACAAAATCAAGTTATGAACGATTTGCTTCAACACTTGATAGTGCAATGACCGTGTTGCACAAAATCAAGACGTGACTGGTGCATTTCAAAGCCTTACAATGCCAATTCGTAGCTTTATGTCTTCTGCATTTGGATTTTCAAATGATGAGCTAGAATCTCAAAGGTATTTAGAAGCAATCTCTAATAAACTGCTCCTCAAATGCGTCCAGTTGGATCTGGTGCTACATCTGACATGGAATTTAGAGCGTATAAATCTGCGATTCTAACTATGGAAAATCCAGCCATATCAAATTATCTAACGCTTTATAGTTTGGATAAAACGACCAGAAACGCTAAAAAGAGCTTCAATTAAGGCGTCAGCTTCTTACCAAAATAAATCAATGCAATA
>UEXL01000490.1_pt1 | contig 11210 bp, 17 predicted proteins | sample 1796671 | NCBI WGS metagenome assembly UEXL01 (sample SAMEA4772471, study PRJEB27181) | metagenome
GGGCGTAACCCGCTTCGGTCAGGGTCTCGAAGCCCGCTTTCACCAGCTCAACCGCACCACCACACAGCACAGCCTGCTCACCGAACAGATCGGTTTCGGTCTCGTCCTTGAAGGTCGTTTCGATGATGCCGGTGCGGCCGCCGCCCACGCCACAGGCGTAAGACAGTGCCAGCTCTTTGGCGCTACCGGAGGCGTCCTGGAAGATGGCGATCAGGTCAGGGATGCCGCCACCTTTGGCGAACTCGGTACGCACGGTGTGACCCGGCGCTTTCGGGGCGATCATGATCACGTCCAGGTCGGCACGCGGAACGATCTGGTTGTAGTGAATGGCAAAACCGTGGGCGAATGCCAAGGTAGCGCCTTCTTTCAGGTTCGGCTCGATGTCGGAGGTGTACAGCTGCGCCTGGAACTCGTCAGGTGTCAGCACCATCACCACGTCGGCGGAAGCAACAGCGGACGGCACGTCCGTTACGCTGAGGCCATGGGCTTCGGCTTTGGCGATGGACGTGGAGCCAGTGCGCAGGCCAACGACCACATCCACACCGGAATCTTTCAGGTTGCAGGCATGGGCATGGCCCTGGGAACCGTAACCGAGAATGGCCACTTTCTTGCCTTGGATAATGGAAAGGTCGCAATCCTTGTCGTAATACACTTGCATGCTCATAGCTCTGGCTCTTTCAAGTTAGAAAAAAGGGGAACGGCTAGGCACGCAATACGCGCCCGCCTGATGGGCCAGTACTCTAGGGCATCCGCCTTGTTGCGTAAAATGATATATTTGAAACATTGCATTCCATTATCTGCAACAAAAAAGCCACAGCACCAACCGGCAACCCCATGGACACCAAACCCCTGCGCCTGTTCCTGACCTTGGCCGACACCCTGCACTTCGGACGCACCAGCTCCATGTGCCACGTCAGCCCCTCCACGCTCAGCCGCACCATTCAGCAGCTGGAGGACGAGCTGGGCGTGCCGTTGTTCTACCGGGACAACCGCAGCGTCACCTGACCCGGAAGGTCAACGCTTTCAGGAATACGCCCGCGACACGCTGATGCGCTGGGACAATCTGCGCCATGCCCTGCAGGAAGACCGGCGCGTGCTGCAGGGCGAGCTGAGCCTGTATTGCTCGGTCACCGCCAGCTACAGCTTTCTCTACGACTTGCTCAGCAGCTTTCCGGCATCAATACCCACGCATCGAGCTCAAGCTGCACACCGGCGACCCGGCCCAGGCGGTACAGCGCGTCCAGCAGGGCGAGGAAGATATCGCCATTGGCGCGCGCCCCGACCACCTGCCCGCCGGCATCGCCTTTCGCCCCATCGCCCGCTCACCGCTGCTATTTATCGCCCAGGCCGGGCAAACCCAACAGGCAGAGCGGCTCAACGGCCCGGCTAACAAATCGGCCTGGGAAGACATCCCCATGATTCTCTCGAGGAAGGGCTGGCACGGGACGGGTCGACCGCTGGTTTCGCCAGCTTGGCGTCAACCGCATATCTATGCCCAGGTAGGCGGCAACGAGGCCATCGTCAGCATGGTCAGCCTGGGTTTCGGGGTGGGTGGTGCCGAAGATTGTGCTGGATAACAGCCCGCTGGCCGGGCGCACCCGCCAACTGGATGTGCAGCCCGCCCTGGCACCTTACGAGGTGGGGCTGTTTACCCAGGAGCGGCGCCAGGAAGAACCGCTCATCAATGCCTTCTGGTCGCAGCTGGGGGACACTTAAAACCAAAAAAACCGCTCCAAAGAGCGGCTTTTTTCGTCTGGCATCTAACGTCAGGCGTCGAGCGTTACTACAAACTCAACACCTTCTCGCCGCGGGCGATCCCGGACACGCCGGAACGCACCACTTCCAGCACTTGGGTTTCCCCGATGGCACCGATAAAGGCGTCCAGCTTGTCCGATGCACCGGTGAGCTGAATGGTATAGACCGTGCTGGTCACATCCACGATCTGGCCGCGGAAGATATCCACGGACCGCTTCACCTCGGCACGCTGAGCGCCGGTGGCCTTCACCTTGATCAGCATCAGCTCGCGCTCAATGTGCGCCCCTCGGTGAGATCCACCAGCTTGACCACTTCGATCAGCTTGTTCAGGTGCTTGGTGATCTGCTCGATTTCAGGTCATCACCGAAGGTGGTCAGCGTCAGCCGGGACAATGTTTCGTCCTCGGTCGGCGCCACCGACAGGTTTCGATGTTGTAACCCCGCTGGGAGAACAGACCGATTACCCGGCTCAGTGCGCCCGGCTCATTTTCCATCAGAATAGAAATAATTCGACGCATCAGGTCCGCTCCGTCTTGCTCAGCCACATATCGCGCATGGAACCGTCTGCAATCTGCATCGGGTACACGTGCTCGGTGGAGTCAACATAAATATCCATGAATACCAGGCGATCTTTCAGGGCAAAGGCTTCATCCATGGCCCCGTCCAGATCCTCGATCTTGGTGATCTTCATGCCCACGTGGCCATAGGACTCGGCCAGCTTGACGAAATCCGGCAGGGACTCCATGTAGGACTGGCTGTGGCGGCCACCGTATTGCATGTCCTGCCACTGGCGCACCATGCCCAGTGCCTGGTTATTGATGTTGATAATCTTCACCGGCAAACCGTACTGCAGGCAGGTGGAGCTCCTGAATATTCATCTGGATGGAGCCTTCACCGGTCACACAGGCCACCGTGGCATCGGGGAACGCAAACTGCACGCCCATGGCCGCCGGTAGCCCAAAGCCCATGGTGCCGAGGCCGCCGGAGTTGATCCAGCGACGGGCTTGTCGTACGCGTAGTACTGAGCCGCAAACATCTGGTGCTGACCCACATCGGAGGTCACATAGGCATCACCCTTGGTGGCCTTGTACAACGCCTGCACCACCTGCTGGGGCTTCATGGGACCGTCTTCATTGGTCTCATAACGCATGCCATGCACTTTGCGCCAGCCGTCGATTTCTTCCCACCAGCGCTCCAGCGCTTTACGGTCCGGCTCGCCACCGTGCTCGTCCAGTGCCGCCAGCATCTCTTCCAGCACCTGATGCACCGGGCCCACAATGGGGATATGCGCCATGATGTTCTTGGAGATGGTCGCCGGGTCGATATCGATATGAATGATCTTGGCGCCCGGGCAGAACTTCTTGACGTTGTTGGTCACACGGTCGTCCAGACGGGCGCCCACCGCCAAAATCACATCAGAGCTGTGCATGGTCATGTTGGCTTCGTAAGTGCCGTGCATACCCAACATGCCCACGTTCTGACGATCAGTGCCGGGGAAGCCCCCCAGCCCCATCAGGGTATTGGTCACCGGGAAATTGAGGCGGTGAGCCAGTTGGTCAGCAGCTCGCTGCCCTCGCCCTGTACCACGCCACCGCCGGCATAGATCACCGGGCGCTTGGCTTTCATCAGCTCGTCCAACGCCTTGCGGATCTGGCCGGAATGCCCACGGCTGACCGGTGCGTAAGAGCGCATCTTCACCTTCTTGGGGTATTCGTAAGGATTCTTGACGTTCGGCGCCGTCTGATCCTTGGGAATATCCACCAGCACCGGGCCGGGACGGCCGGTGGTGGCAATGTAGAAGGCCTTCTTCATGATTTCGGAATGTCTTTGGCATCACGGACCATGAAGCTGTGCTTCACCACCGGACGGGACACGCCGATCATGTCGGTTTCCTGGAAGGCATCATCGCCAATCCAGTCGAACGTACCTGCCCGGACAACACCACCATGGGAATCGAGTCCATGAAGGCCGTGGCCAGACCGGTAATGGCATTAGTGGCACCCGGGCCGGACGTCACCATGACCACACCGGCTTTGCCGGTGGCACGGGCGTAGCCGTCCGCCGCATGGGTGGCCGCCTGCTCGTGGCGGACCAGAATATGGTTGACCTTGTCCTGCTGGAACAATGCATCATAAATGTGCAGTACGGATCCTCCGGGATACCCGAAGATGTACTCCACTCCCTCGTCTTGCAGCGCACGGACCACCATTTCCGCGCCGGATAACATTTCCACGGTTGCTACCTCAAATCAGAATGCATACAACCCACTGCCACGCAGCGGGACGGTGTTCTGACAGGCTGTTGAACAGCCTGCTAACTTGCTGCCTGCGGATAAAGCACCGTATTTGGGTGCTCTGGGGTCCTGTCGGAGGTGGCCGACACGAACGCAGGCTGGGAGGGCGACACGGAGAATCTGCAAACCTGAAAGGGAATACTCCCGCTTTTAGGAATGAGAAACCTCCGGAGGCTCCCACAGCGGGACGAGAGTGCAGTGATACTGCTGGCAGGACATCGCGGTAACGGTGCCCCGGGTCCCGGCCTCACACACGCCGGTAAGCGAATGCGGGTCCCGATCTCCGGAAAGCCATAATTTTGGCAGAAATGTGCGGCCAATCAAAGCCCTTGATCGACTTTAGGTTGCAGAAAATCCCTTATCACGTCATGCTAAAGTCTGATGGATCAACCGAAATCATAAGAAGACTGACACCATGACAAAATTCAGCCTGTTCCTCGGGTGCGCCCTGCTTGCCCTCTCCAGCCTGAGCCCGGCGGCCAAGTTTTATAAGTGGGTGGACGACAACGGCGTCACCCATTACGACGCACAACCCCCACAGGGCGGGAACGTGACCGAAGTGAACACCCGGGCCAATGCCAGCTCAGACCAGAGTGAAGCCATTGACGCTCTTGAGGCCAAACGCAGCGCAGCACAGAAGGCCAAAGAGGCGGCAGCTACCCAGGCCAGGGAAGAGAAACGACTGGAAACGGAGCCGGAAGCTGTGGCTCAAGAGCGCTGCGAACAGCACCGCAAGAATCTGGAAACCCTGACCAACAAGCCCACCGTACGGCGCAAGAACCCGGAAACAGGCGAGCTGGAAGTGATCGATCAGGAAGTTAGAGAGGATATGCTCGCCGAGACTCGTAGCGCCCTGGAGAAATGCGAAGGCCGCTAGGTGATACTAAGAGCCCTCCAACAAAAAAGCCGCCGGCGTTAAACCGGCGGCTTTTTTTTACCTGGCCCAAAAGGTTGATTAATGCCTAAAGGTAAAACGCTCCTCTTCCACCTCCACATGGATGGTATCGCCCTGAACGTACTCCCCTTTCAATAGCGATTGAGCCAACGGGTTTTCCAGCTGCTGCTGGATGGCTCGCTTGAGCGGCCGCGCCCCGTAGACCGGGTCGAAACCGGCATCCACCAGCTTGTCCAGCGCCTCGTTGCTGAGCGCCAGACCGATGTCCCGCTCCGCCAACCGCTTGCGCAGGAAGTCCAACTGAATCGACGCGATGCCCTTGAGCTGGTCCTTGGCCAGCGGATGGAACACCACGGTCTCATCCACCCGGTTGATGAACTCCGGCCGGAAGTGATGCCCACCACCTCCATCACCGCAGATTTCATCGCCTCATAATCACTACCGGATTCTGCATCAACGCCCGCCAGTTTCTGGATCAGGTCCGACCCCAGGTTCGAAGTCATCACTATCACGGTATTACGGAAGTCCACCGTGCGGCCCTGGCCATCCGTCAGGCGACCATCATCCAGCACCTGCAACAGAATGTTGAACACATCCGGGTGGGCTTTTTCCACTTCATCCAGCAACACCACCGAGTAAGGTTTGCGCCGCACCAGTTCGGTGAGGTAGCCACCTTCTTCATAACCCACATACCCCGGAGGCGCACCGACCAGCCGCGCCACAGAGTGCTTCTCCATGAACTCGGACATGTCGATGCGCACCATGGCCTCTTCGGTGTCGAACAGAAAATTCGCCAGCGCCTTGCACAGTTCCGTCTTGCCCACCCCGGTGGGGCCCAGGAACAGGAAACTGCCGTTGGGCCGGTTCGGGTCCGACAAGCCAGCCCGTGAACGACGCACCGCGTTGGCCACGGCCTCCACAGCTTCGTCCTGGCCGACCACCCGGTCGTGCAGGGCATCTTCCATGCGCAGCAATTTGTCTTTCTCGCCTTCCAGCATTTTCGACACGGGAATCCCGGTCCACTCGGCCACCACCTCAGCAATTCCTCGTCGGTGACCTTGTTACGCAGCAACTGAGTTTCGGCCTGGGCCTGTTCTTCGCGGTCCTGGGCGTCTTTCACTTTCTTTTCCAGTTCCGGAATCTGCCCGTACTGCAGTTCGGACATGCGACTCAGGTCGCCGGCGCGGCGGGCCTGCTCCATTTCCACGCGGGCCTGCTCCAGCTCAGCCTTGTATTCGGCGGCGCCCTGCAGCGCGGCTTTTTCCGCCTGCCAGATCTCTTCCAGATCCGCGTACTGTTTTTCCAGTTCGTCGATCTCATCTTCCAGCTTTTCCAGCCGCTTGCGGCTGGCATCATCGTCTTCCTTGCGCAGCGCTTCGCGTTCCATTTTTAGCTGGATCAGCCGCCGGTCCAGGCGATCCATTTCTTCCGGCATGGAATCAATTTCCATGCGGATACGGCTGCCTGCTTCGTCAATCAGGTCGATGGCCTTGTCCGGCAGCTGCCGGTCGGTAATGTAGCGATGGCTCAAGCCGCGCGGCAATGATGGCGCCATCGGTGATATCCACGCCATGGTGCACTTCGTAGCGCTCCTTCAAGCCCCCGCAGAATGGCAATGGTGTCCTCCACCGTGGGCTCATCCACCTGCACTTTCTGGAAACGACGCTCCAGCGCCGCATCTTTTTCAATGTACTGTCGGTATTCGTCCAGGGTGGTGGCACCCACGCAATGCAGCTCGCCACGGGCCAACGCCGGCTTGAGCATATTGCCCGCATCCATGGACCCTTCGCCCTTGCCCGCGCCGACCATGGTGTGCAGCTCATCAATGAAGAGAATGATGCGCCCTTCCTGTTTGCCCAGCTCATTAAGCACGGCCTTCAGGCGCTCTTCGAATTCACCCCGGTATTTGGCACCGGCGATCAGGCCGCCATGTCCAACGACAACACTTGTTTGTCTTTCAAGCCTTCGGGCACTTCGCCGTTGACGATGCGTTGAGCCAAACCTTCCACGATGGCGGTTTTGCCCACGCCCGGTTCACCGATCAGCACCGGGTTATTCTTGGTGCGACGCTGCAACACCTGAATGGTGCGGCGAATTTCATCGTCACGGCCGATCACCGGGTCCAGCTTGCCGGACTCGGCCCGCTCGGTCAGGTTGACGGTGTACTTGTCCAGCGCTTCGCGCTTGTCCTCGGCGTTGGGATCGTTCACCGATTCGCCCCCTCGGACTTCAACAATTTTCTCCGCCAGCACCTTGCGGGTCACGCCGGCATTCTTGAACAGCTTGCCCAGCTCCCCGTTATCGTCACAGGCGGCCAGCAATACCACTTCCGTGGACAGTACTGGTCGCCACGCTGCTGGGATTCCCGGTCGGCAATGTTCAACATCCGGCCTGTTGCCTGACCCATCTGCACATCACCATTGAAGTTATTCACGGTGGGCAGCTTGTCCACAGCCATATTCAGGGCGGTAATCACATCCGCGCTGTTGGCGCCGGCTTTTTCCAGCAGGGGGCGAGCAGCCCCCCCCTGTTGCTGCATTAACGCCAACATCAGGTGGACCGGTTCAATAGTGCTATTGCCCTGCCCCACGGCTAAGGATTGCGCGTCTGAGAGGGCTTCCTGCAGGCGGGCGGTGAGTTTATCCATTCGCATTTTTACTCTCCTGTCCGGACGTGATCCGCAAGACGCCTCCCTGACGGCAAGGGCAGTGCGATCACCGGTTATCTATCAACTGAACGTTAAATGGGTCCGATTGGGCCAGATTCAAGTCAATGGGCAGTTGATCGCAGAGCGCAGCCAACGGAGCGGATTCACGTTGCTGCTTTTTAACCCAAAGAGGCCGCGCCCATGATTGGGACGCGGCCTCTTGAATTTCAGGATCTATCCAACTTCAGAGCGCAAGCACTCAATTGTCCTCGATCAACTAGCCACAGCTCCATCCAGCCAGATCAGCGACGCAAAGCGCCCCGTCTCGCCTTCCTTGCGGTAAGAGTAGAACCGGGACAGGTCACAGGCGGTGCACAGATCGCCACCGTGAACATCGTCAACGCCCAGCTGCGCCAACTCGATCATGGCGGCATGGGCCACGGAAAATCGCCAATGCCTGGGCGTGGCATCTTTCTTGAACGCGGGCTTAAACGCAGGCCGGCCTGCGGTGAAAGCCCCGATACACGTCATCGCCCACCTGATAACACTGACCACAGATAGCCGGGCCCAGCCACGCACTCACGCTCTCACCGTTCGGGGCAATTTTGCCCACGCCTTCAGCAATAATGCCCGCCTGTAAACCACGCCAGCCAGCATGCACCGCCGCCACCGCAGAGCCATCCGTGCGGGCCAGCAAAACCGGTAAACAATCCGCCGTTAGCACCACACAGGGCCAACGCTGTTGGTCAATCCAAACGCCGTCTGCCTCATTGTCCTGTTCATCCGCCCGGATGACCCGCTTGCCGTGGACCTGCCACAACCAGGCGGCGGGATGATCTGCCTGCAGCAGTTTTTCCACATGATGACGAGCCTGCTCAACCCGGGCCGGCTGATCACCGCAATTCAAACCCAGATTGAACCCATGCCAAGGCTTGGGGGTGTGATGACCGGCACGAGTCGTCACGCACACCCGCACCGCCGGGTGGGGATTCCAGTCTGGGCATAGCCATTGACTCTTGTCAGGCAGTGACATTCCAGGCTCCTTGATCACAGAGGGGAGCAGACCCCTTCCGCCACCCGCAATTTGAACAACACGCCATGTTGAGACAGGCCGGGAGAACTGAAGTTTCCACCCATTTCGCCGCCTCCAATTCTCGCTGGCGCACTGGTCGCCATGTCTGATTGGGCAACATTGCCATGGATTCGGTGGGTGATATCCGTCACCGAAACAGCTTGCTGGCCCAGTAGCGTCTCACAGCGTTGCTGCAAGTATCCATCCAGCACCGCCCAAGCCGTTCCTTTCTCCGCGCTGTAGCTGATCGCATACGTCTGATCCGCCAATGGCTGGTCCTGATAGCCCTTGGCACCATCCCATGGGTGGTAACTGCTCGCACAGCCCGAAACCAGCAGCGTCACCACCAGCCACCCTGCGCCCCCCTCGAGACAACGACATGCCCTGCTCCTCTTATCGTTCTTCTTCTTTGATGTCGTTTTCCAGTGCGGCAATCAGCCCCGTCATATCCGCCGGCAGAGGTGCCTCAAATTCACAATATTCGCCCGTGGCCGGATGAATCAGGCCCAGTTTTCGAGCATGCAGCGCCTGGCGGGGGGAACTTGTGCAGCGCTTGGCGCAACGCTTCAGTGGCGCCGGCAGGCTGCTTGAGTCGGCCGCCATAAAGCGGGTCGCCCACCAGCGGGTAATTGCGGTGCGCCATGTGAACGCGAATCTGGTGGGTACGACCGGTTTCCAGCTGCACCTGAATGCGGGTGTGCGCTCGGTAACGATCCAGTACACGGTAGTGGGTAACCGCATTCTTGCCACCGGTCTTCACCACAGCCTGTTTTTTGCGATCCACCGGGTGACGGCCCATGGGGGCATCTACCTTACCGCCACCGGTCATCACGCCCACCGCAATGGCCTCGTATTGCCGGAACAAGCTCTTGTCCTGAAGCTGCGCCACCAGGCTCTGATGGGCTTCCAAGGAACGCGCCACCACCATCAAACCGGTGGTATCACGGTCCAGCCGGTGAACAATCCCCGCGCGCGGCAAGCTGTTGAGCCGCTCATCAATATGCAGCAGACCGTTCAGCAGAGTGCCATCAGCATGGCCTGCAGCCGGGTGGACCACCAGACCGGTGGGCTTGTTGATCACGATCAGGTCGTCATCCTGGTACACCACGTCCAGATCAATGGATTGAGGCTGATCATCCAGCTCCGGCTCGATTTCCACTTCCAGCGTCAGCGATTCATTGCCGGTCAGCTTCTCTTTGGGCTTGGTCTTGGCACCGTTGACCGTCAGCACGCCATTCTTGATCCAGGTCTGCAGGCGAGACCGGGAAAAGCCCTCAAACAGCTCTGCCGCCACCTGGTCTACCCGCTGCCCGGCGTGCTCCGGCTTCACCTGTTCGGTGCGCTGAATTTTTTCGCCGCCAAGATGTCCCATATAAAAGGTTCCTCAACCTGTGCTTAAATACCGAATTCGCGAATTGTAACCCGTTCAACGAGGAAAGAATGCCACGACTTTTATGGCCACTACTGTGTGTACTGATTCTGGCCGGCTGCGCCGGCAACCCTGACGATCGCCCGGAACTCACTGAGGCAGACCAATATCGGGAAGCCAGCGAGTCCATTGAATCGAAAAACTACCTGACGGCCATCGACCAGCTCAAGGAGCTGGAGGCGCGCTTTCCCTATGGGACTATGCTGAGCAATCTGCACTGGACCTGATTTACGCCCAGTACAAGTCCGTGGACTACCCGGCCACCGTGGTAGCGCCCAACGGTTCATGCGCAACTACCCCGCGCATCCGCGCATGGACTATGCGCTCTACATGCGCGGGCTGGCCAACTTCAACATGGAGAAGGCCTGTTTGACAACATGGTCACCTCCGACCGCTCCAGCAAGGATATGGATGCTGCGAAAGACGCCTTCCGCGATTTCGAGCGACTGGTTGCCCGCTTCCCGGACAGCGAATACTCCCCGACGCCCGCGCTCGCATGGTCCACATCCGCAACCAGCTGGCCCGTCAGGAGCCACGTAGCCCGTTACTACGCTCGCCGTGGCGCCATTGTTGCCTCCATAAACCGGGCACAATACGTGGTCAAACACTACCAGCAGACCCCGGCGGTGGAAGAAGGCCTGGCATTATGACCAAAGGTTACCAGCGGCTGGAGCTGCCCGAGCAGGCAGAAAAAGCCGCGCCGTGCTGGCCCTGAACTGGCCAGACAGCGCCTTTCTGGATGACGACAAGCAAGTGGATCTGGCCTGGTGGCCGGATGAGATGAAGGGCTGCTGAGCCTGCTGACGTTTGATTTGTTGTAATAACGCCGGACGCTGGACGCTCAGGCCTAACGTAGAAAGCCCACGCAATAGCGGGCTTTCGTTTTAAATCTGGCGTTTGGCATCTGCGTCCAGCAGCTCAATCCCCGGGCGCCACCCGTTGGTAATCGGGTACCGCCGGTCCTTGCCGAAGGCGCGGCGACTGACGCGGGGGCCGACGGCCGCCTGGCGTCGCTTGTACTCATTGCGGTCGGTGAGCTTCACCACCCGGTAGACCGTGTCGCGGTCAAAACCATCACGGATCACCGCTTCGCGCTCATGTCCTGCTCCACGTAACGCTC
>UEXL01000553.1_pt1 | contig 11175 bp, 23 predicted proteins | sample 1796671 | NCBI WGS metagenome assembly UEXL01 (sample SAMEA4772471, study PRJEB27181) | metagenome
TAACATTATTCCCATGTAAATCACGGTGACGGAAGTCTGGAAATTTTTGGTTAATTCGGTAGAGATTATCAAAAACCTGTACAATTACAGACTTTATCGCATCAAGAGATGGGTTGGTTTGCCACCATGAATGAAACGACGTACCATTAAGAAGTTCCATATAAAGAATATCCTTGGGTTTGACGCGTCGCGATGGCTGGACAAAATTAACCATTTTGGAACCAGGTTTCCCCCCTTTGCGTATTCTTTGGGGTTCTTTATCTTGGATGGGGCACTTCTTAAAGAGGTACATCTCAGGAACCGCAAACTCCTTCAATTTTTCGGCAACCTTGAATTCAAACTCAAATGCACCATCGGTACTTTCCGATGTATCTATCTCTTTGTAGGCGACATATCGACGACCATTATCATTGATACTTCCACGGTACATCTTACCTTCACTCAGTGGCCTACCCTTACCAGTACGAAGGGTCGGTGAGTTGTAACTGGGAACCTTCAAGAAGTGTTCTGGGATACAAGCCTTCTCACCTTTGAGTAACTTCTTGAGATTACTCTCTATATTAGACATACTTACTTATTGGTAAGAAGTTATTTTTCAACTTACCAAGAAGGATTTTGAGATGAGTCCATTGGGACTCGGAATATAAACTTTATTAGGAAGTACGGGTACCTCTCCACCACATACCACCTTCAGTCACTCCAGACTTTCCTTTTACACCAGACCTGCAATGAACACCGAATGGTTTGTATACACATGATTGAGCTTCAGATTCGCCTGTATTAGACTTAAATACCATACAATTCACCTTATCTACACCTTTGTGCCAATCCAATGAAAATCACGGACAATTAGAATTATCTTTGCATGCAGTTTTACACTCCTCTATCGCATTAGCCGGGTTATCCACAAAAAATTGAGAGTATGGGTATCCACTTTTTCCCGACAAAAGACGAAACTCCCAATTCGCGGAATGGACTCAAAGACCATGAAATTTTCCGATGTAATCTATCTCCTTTAGGCGACATCCGTGCGGGTATCTTTAGGTGCATCACACCCCTCCACCAGATGCACCTTCACTCAGAGGCTTACCTCCACCAGATAGGGAGTGAACTGGGTCACCACGCATCATTAGGGCAGCTCCGAGACCAGACGACATACATCGCACCTAAAATCACAGACAACTTACTTATTGGTATATTACTTTACTCCAAGATTTTAAATTCGTAAGATTTGTGAAAATCTTACCAATATTGATTTTTAGAACTGATATTTTTACTGATCATCAACTTCCTCAATCTCATCCTCATCTTCAACATCAACCTGAAGGTCATCATCGGGTAGGTTCACACCCTGGAAGGCAAATGACGGGAGCTTGGCAGACTGCTCAAAGAGAGCCTGTTGGAGACGGATTGTGACACCAAACTTGTTGTCGATAAACCAAATCTGGTTGAGGTCAATAATAGCCATAGCCTTCTGTCCCTTCTCGATGCTATCGAGGGGGACAGGCTGCTTCTGCATAGAGTAAGACTCGGGTACAAATGTCCCATCAGGCTTGGTGAGAATCTTGAGCTTGATAGTCGATGGGTACTGCTCCTTACCGGGGCGAACCATAGGCTTGTAGAGAGCCTGCTTGAGAACCTCAACGTTGAACTCCTTGCCGAGCCACTCTTGCGAATTGGCAGCGACTGTGTTTACGATGATATCATCAAGCTCCTTGAGCTTCTCGTGAAGAGCCATAGCCTCCTCATTGTCGGGGTCGAAAGAAAGGTCGAGAGAGTAGGATGTACGACCAGTGCTCTCATCAGTGAACGCACTCATGCCGTAAGGAGATCGCATGAAGGGAACTGGAGGTAGAGCTTTTTGTTGTCGCCGGCGTTCAAATAGACGGCCTTGCCGCCATTCTTGTTCTTGCGAAGTTTTGAGAACTGCACATTGGCAGGAGAGAATTCAGAAGATTGCTGGATAGTGAGCGACATTGTTGGTTGGTTATATCTTAGGTGGCTTGCCTTTAATTAAGTTGTTTTTGTTGACATATATCAAAAGTAATCATGGGTCTTTTTAAAGATTGTGGATGTGGATGTAATGGCCGAAAGCAGGAGGAGAAGTTAATCATCTCCATCATTTCTGGTCTCACATTTTTCATTGTTGCGAACCCCGAGACATTTCGCATTGTCAGGGCGATCCTGGGTTCTTGGATCTCAACCCCTACTGGTTGCCCCTCGACTCTAGGCCTCCTTGTGCACACCCTCGTGTTCATTCTCGTCGTGTGGGGTATGATGAATATCAAGAAGGAGGGTAAGAAGACGGGATGTGGGTGGTGGTGCCAAGAAGGGAACCAAGGTTGTTGTCGCTCCTCCGGCTCCTATGGAAGAGGCTCCCGACCCAAGGCCTGAATTTGCCGAGCGTGCCATTGAGGTTGTAGACAGTGGTCGTATGCTCGAACCCGCGCCTATCGATTCTGAAGGCACCCTTTTCAAGTAATTTAATTCATGCATTTTCCAGTCAATTTGGATAAATTGATAGTAAAATGTTTTACGGTTTGAAGTAATTATTCCGGTCACCGTGGTCTCTTTTATTCTCAGCCTTAGTTTTACCCCAGCAAAGAGTTTTATCGTTGTTGAATGTTACGAGTTTACAGTTGGACATTTCTTCACATTTGTCGAGACAGACATCTTTCGAAGCTTTTATATCTGAATTTGGATGATAGTGGAAAATATCATTATAAGGATAATCTACACCGTTTTCTACCGTCCAGTCTGCGTAAGGTTCGGGTGAATCACCTGAGTCACTCGAGTCAGTTTCTAGAGGTTTAGTTTCTTCACTACCACCCATCATACTAGCAGCTACGCTAGAACTGGAACAACATACCATGAGAAGTCCAACACCAGCTAACATTGGTATGGCCGCCATATTTCTTTAGTATAATTCAACATTAAAATTCTTCGTCAAACCCAATCTAACCCGAATCATCGTCCATTTTTCCGTAATCCCCTACCCGCTTCTCGAAGAAGTTTGTTTTACCGTCAAGGCTAATATTTTCCATAAAGTCAAATGGATTTTTGAGTTCCAAATTGGGGGTTGACCAATTTGTTTAAGTAAACGGTCAGATACGTATTCGATGTATTCAGCCATCTTCTCAGAGTTCATACCAATGAGATTACATGGGAGTGCGTCAATGATGAACCCCTTTTCAATCTCAACGGCTTCTTTGATAATAGTGTGTAGTGTTTCAGTTGAAGGTTTATTTCTGAGTAATTTGAAAAGTTCGACGGCAAATTCTTGGTGAAGCCCTTCATCCGGGAGATGAGTTCATTACTGAAACAGAGACCGGGCATGAGACCTCTCTTTTGAGCCAGTAAATAGCACAGAAACTACCAGAGAAGAAAATACCCTCAACACAAGCAAACGCAAAGAGACGCTCAGCAAAGAACGAGTTTTAGTATCAAACCATTTCATGGCCCAATTTGCTTTCTTTCAATACAGGGTACGGTTTGAATGGCTTCGAAAAGTTGTTTCTTTTCAGCACCATCTTTAATGTATTTGTCAATAAGTTTAGAGTACGTCTCCCGTGGACCATTTCATTGTGACATTGGTATGCATAGAATGAACGAGCCTCGGAGATTTGTACCTCATCAGCGAAATTGTTATTGATATTTTCAAAAACAATTCCATCAGAGCCAGCGAAAAACGCCAGGATGTACTTTATGAATTTTTGTTCGTTATCGTTTAGAGTCTTCCAATCATCAAGGTCTTTTGATAGGTCTACCTCCTCAGCAGTCCAATTAGACATCTGAGCCTTCTTATAGAGCTCCCAGAGCTCAGGGTACTTCAGGGGGAACACAGTGAATCTATTTAGGGTAGGGGCGAGGATTGGTTCGTACTCTTCTTCTATATAGTCCTGAAAGTCAAAATAGGACCCTATGTGTTTTTCGTTAATAAATATTTGAGGGTAAGTTGAAGTGGAGCCACCACACACTTTCTTGAGTTCTTCCTTGTCGACCATGATTTTTTCATAGTCAAGATTCTCCGACTCGCATAGTGTCTTTGTGTGGTCACAATACTCACAACCTTCCTTCGAATAAATAATAACTTTCATCTGTGATATTATCGCTGATAATTTTTTGTCCGAAAACTCTAAGCATGATTGTGCCAACTGAAATAAACGAAGATGATATAGTAAAAATTTTAGTAAACGAAGATGGAATTGAAGACGAAATATACGGGATTGTTGGAATGAATACTGGCAAGACCCTCGGCCTGAGATATCTCAACCCCACCGAATTATTTTATAAGAATGCATGTGTATATGAACTTGAATCGACGGATCTTTCACCTGCACCTTACGAAAGTGTAATGGAACACTACCCTTGGGACACATTTGAAGATCTTGAAATGAAACCCTGGGTATGAATCGTTTCGCATTTTACTCAGAAATAGACATCGAAGATAGTGATAGTGATATATATGACGAAGGTGGGGATGAGGAATCAGATCTGGAAGGTTTCGTTGTATCCGATAGTGAGATTTCGGGTCAGGATATTCCTTTACCTCCGGGTCATGAATCGATTGACAAGGAATGGAATGAATGGGAACCAACAACATCAGGTGGAAAGAGTTTCAAGGAAACTATTGATGCAATTGAAACGCGAATTAGACGCCTAAGTGTGTGATGCGTTTTATAAATTTTAAAAAGTTGCCACATTCAAAACAATGCTGGCAGCTATATGGAAACAATTAGAAGAATTAAAACCAAAAGAAAATGAAGAAAAGCCAGTGATTACAAATATTTGTAGAGAATGTGACGGTGTTAAAGTTATTACACGAGAAGGTCTTCCAACTTGTTCAGAATGTGGGCTCGTTGATTCTTATTTTGTAGATGACACAGCTGAATGGACAAGTGGTATGACAGATGATGGCAAAGTCAATGATCCTTCACGGTGTGGTAATCCCAACGCAAACCCGAACTGTTTTCACAAAATTGGGGTAAGGGTACAATTATATCTACACAACATTCTTCAACATATGAGAATAAACGAATGGCAAAAATTAATTTTCATATGTCTATGAATCACAAAGATCGATCGCTATTTCACGCGTACCGTGATATCGATGAAGCGTGTCACACGCTACCAGATTCTGTTTTGAAGGATGCAAAAATATTATATCGAAAATTCAACGATGAAAATTGACCGAGGTGCTGTGCGCCTGGGTATCAAAGCCAACTGCGTTTTATACGCATGTCGACTTGCAAAGATCCTCGAACAACTAAGAAATTGCGGATATGTTTGGAATTCAATCGAAGGATGTGAGTCGTACAACACAGATATTCAAAGATAACATTTTGGGGGTACAAAGAAGAATTACGTCACGAAATCATTTGATGTAATGCAGAGACTATTGAATTCTTTTGAGATTACTCGAGAAGAGAGACTGAAATGTAACAAGATGTGTGCCGCTACTGATAATTGTGTTGAACTTATGAGTAAAACACCCAATAGTGTGGCATCTGCGATTATTTACATCGTGATTGGGCATCGAGTTACAAAATCTGAAATGTGTGATAGATGTTCTGTCTCCATACCAACACTAAACAAGATTGAAATTATAATTAAAAAGCACTTAGAGGCTAAGAACTAAATGTAACATATGACAAAATTGTTCTTAGCGACACCATGTTATGGTGGATTATGTCTGGAGAAATATATGAGTAGTATAATCAAACTTCAGATTCTTTTAATAAAAGAAAATATTCAATTGTATTCGATACCACAGAAAATGAGTCTCTCGTACACCGCGCCCGTAATGTTTCTGTAGGTCGTTTCATGCAAAAGACTGATTGTGAATATTTTATGTTTATAGATGCAGATGTTCATTTCGATCCAGAGTCGGTGGTACGACTTATAAAATCCGGTCACGACATTTCTGTCGCTTGTTACCCAAAGAAAGTGGTCATGTGGGATCAGGCAGCTAATGCTGTAAAGAGTGGTGATGAGCGTGATATGTCGATGCTTTCATCGAGTCTTGTTATAAATTTCGGGGCCCAGAAACGCTCCGTTGAAAATGGATTTATCGAAATTTTAGACGGTCCAACTGGATTTATGCTTATTAAACGATCGGCATTTAAAACACTAGAGGAGAAGTTTCCCGAACTCTGGTGTAAAAATGATCATCAAAATAGGGACTTTGATGACTATCACGCATGTTTTGACTGTATGATAGATCCAAATAATCGTAGGTATCTCAGTGAGGATTATGCGTTTTGTCGACGATGGCAACAAGCTGGTGGGAAAATTTATGCAGATGTAAATACCACATTAGGACATGTGGGTAATTTACCCTTTTCGGGGTGTTTAAATGAAAGGCTTAAGGCTTAGAGTACAAAGGAAAACATGAATATCGTTACGATTTTAGTCACTCGTTCAAAATCCTGTCATGTAAAAACACTTCATACGGTGCTCAGGATTAATGTACAGTGTTTACAAAAAAATATCAATAATCAAATTGTATATGTCGACGACGATCCATTCTTAAAAGCTGAGATGGTTCAAAAGTATATCAAAAATAATGATCGAATCATTTTCATAGACTTTGGAATTGGTATGGATGATGAATCTATTAAGCAATGTTTCGAGCCACACACGAGACAGTGGGATGTCTCGTATTCCCGGGTGTAAAGGAGGGTGTAGATTGGGGTCTTTTTAGGGCTCGGGTGAAGGATGGTAGTTCGGAACCCGTTTCACAAATGGGTCTCCATTTTGATACCGAAATTGGTATGAAGATTTCTGAGGATATTTACAGAGTAAAAACAACGAATGCACGAGCATGGGTTATGAATACAAAAAATGTTATGAAAGCGGTGAAGAAATCTGGAGGTGGTACCAAAATTTACGCAAAAATGTTTGAAAAATTGATTGAGCAAGGTGTTCGAGTTTATGCGTTTTCGGCATCTAAGTTAACCATGACTTACACACACGAATGTCTAAGCAATATTCTTAACGCCGCCGGTGTAAAAGTCAATTAAAGTTTATTATTGAATAGTATTCATGTCTACCCCACTCTACAAATATGTTGTGCAATATATTCATTCAAAGTGGGGTAGTAAAGACTACTTTCCGGGTCCTCAGCCAATCTCGATTGAGTATAAACACTTTCCCATTCTAAAAGGTGCTGAGTATCTTGTATGTGAAAAAACGGATGGAGAACGGTACATGATGGTTGCCCTCATGTTTGAGGGTAAAAAGAAGTGTGTATTTGTTAATCGCTCTTTCAATATGTTCGAAGTACCTATCAACCTCAAGAAAAGTGCCTACGATGGGACTATTCTTGACGGTGAGTTGTATGAAGATACTCTCATGGTATACGACGCCGTATGGGTAAACGGTCAGTCAATTTGGGATCTTAACTTGATGAAAAAGACTTGACGCAGCTCGAGGTGTCATGAAGTCAATCATTTATATGAAGTCTGATAAGTTTAGACTCAAATGCAAAACATTTCATGAAATGAGATTTTGGAAAGTTTATGGGTGAGTATTTACCACGGTTCAACAGAAGATTGACGGTCTCGTATTTACACCTGTTAATGAACCTATCCGACTCGGGACACATGAAACCATGTTCAAGTGGAAACCACAAGAACAGAATACGGTCGACTTTCTCATGAAGCGAGAGAAGTCGAGAGAGGTTCCGGGTGCTACAAATGGTCCTATGGCATGGAGACTCTACGTACAAGAGAGGGGAAAGTTATTTTTTGAATCGGAAATTCCTCAAAGTAAGGATGACGAATCTTGGTTTGAAGATGGAGCTATCGTGGAGTGTAAGTATATCACATGGGAAGAACCCCTGTGGTGGAAACCTATCAAGAGGCGAACCGATAAGACCCATCCCAACAATCGACGGACCTTTACAGGACAATTGTGAATATCAAGAGAATATCAAGATGAAGGAGTTTTTAGATTGCAAACCCAATTTTTAATATCGAGTTAAAATAAATGTCTGTCGTACCAATGTTAGCAGGTGTTGGACTTATGATGGTATGTTGTTCATCGTCCAGTGTAGCTTCTATGATGATGGGTGGTGAAACCACAGAAGAAACCAAGCCTGTAGAAACTGGACCCGTTCTCCCCAGCGCACAATATGTTAAGGTAGAACGACCCACAGGCACGTATCCAGCTAACATCGTCAACTTAGGAGAAATTGAGGTGTTTGATAAAGCTGGTACAAACATCGCCCTAAATGCCGCAGTGACTGGTGGTCCTGGTGCAGCACATTCCGCAGGTCCTTTTGATAGGCTAACTGACGGAGATGCTACGGGACTTGTAAGTGGAAACTTTGCACACACTACAGGGAATGGTGTTGCATTTTTACAGGTTGATCTCGGTGCCGTAAAGGAAATTGCTAAGGTTATTATCACGAATAGGGGGAACAATGAAAATGGTGGCTGCTGTGGAAATCGTCTTACCGACGCGAAGTTGATACTTTTAGATGCAGGTAATACCGCTGTAAAAACTACAGCGGTTATTGACACCACAAAATCGAAAATAACCTATGATTTCGCAGCTACGACCCCAGCTTGGGTGTATGCCGATGCTTAATTTTTCAAATTATACACCATAAAATAGAAACTCGCCTCTTTCGGTAATTCATGTTCTTCGACACTTTCATCGTTCGCTAAAAGCCATTTGTTCCGCCTTTTAACGAAACTTACATAGTGTCCATCATTTTGAGTACCCACATGTACGGCACATGATATGAGATTATATTCGCTGTTACCTATGATCATCTTTTCTATGATTTCTATATGACTTTTACGGTCAAATGAAATCATCAAAATCTGTGGAAGTTTTGAAAATAGCATACGGGTAGTTGCAACATGATGCTTCTTTACCTTCGTATCTTCAAAATTTTCAATGGTATTCCAATCCGTACTTTTGAAGCATAGTTCCCATATCCTTACCTTCGGATGTTATCAAATGAACACTGAAATCTTCTTCATTCGATGACTTTCCACCCGGCCATATAGTTTCCTGTATCTTCTTTCCGTAAAACCACTGGTTTAATTTCAGGTCTAGATGTTTCGAGAATATCTATGATGCATAGGATTGCTTCTTGTACATCGTGTTGTTCTTTTGTTCCAAATCTGGGAAACTTCTCACGAAAACATGTAAGAACTTAGTTGATGTCAATTTCATCCTGACCTTTTGTCCAATATATTTTGACCATTTTTGAATATTCATTGGTAAATTCGCATTCATCCGTGTACGGCTTACGAATAAAATAGTTCGATAGTACTGGTATGTAAAGCAAACATTGAAGGGCGGTATTGAAATAACAAGTATTTCCGTGGTTTTCGAGTCCCTTCATTACATTTTATGTACATTAAACACTTAAGAGAAAGACGCAAGAAGTAAATGTTAAGTAAAAATGAACGTCCAAGCTATCGTCGATCGCGTTCTCCCCATATTCGAAGCGCATAAGCATGAAGATATTGAAGTCGAAATTCGTCTTGGAAAGCATAATGGCTCCCTGTTTGATACTAATGTTGGTAAAGATACGTGGAAGAGGGTCCTCGAAGGCCTAAAGAAATATGAAGGCTGGGAGAGCAAGAAGTTCATCCGCGGATATGTATTACAACGATAGTAACAACGTTCGTATCACATCCGACGAAGATTCTGGTGAACAAACCATGATTCAAAAGATCAGCGTCGTCAAAGAGGATTTCAAATGTGATCCTCTCGATGTACGGTTTTGTGTTGCCCGTGAAATCCCAACGGGGGTGATATGGATAGAAGGAGAACCAAGACTCGCCACTCATTCGTGCGCAAGAATCTCAGTATCGACATGACCATCTCTTCAGGTGATAATGCTGACATGGACTCTGAAGAGGAGGCGAGTTACCAAATTGAACTTGAGATCATGAAGCCTGATGCAGTCGACGATATTTACAAATTTTTCAATATCATCAACAAGGTTGCTGACCTCTCGAAACTAATTTCTGTGTAAATATAAATGATATACGCCGTAGCGATTCTCGTCGTTTTGTTTTGATGTATGAAAAACACACAAAGTCGGATGAGGTTGACGGTTCCAAATATTTTTTACATCAGTGATGGTGATTCCAAGGCGATGTACGTCAAAATGCATGCAGATGGTATCAAGAGTGAGACCCTAAAAAGGTTCGTAGCCATGGAGGATGAATTTCTTTTGATGGAGCAAAAGTCTGTATGTTCGGGAATACCCTTAACGGTTCAAGCTGGTGTACTTTCTAATAAAATAAAAAGTGCATTTCCAAAATACGATTTTTCGTATCACACTTTTCATCTCAAACAAGCTGCAGAACCCACAAAAATAGTCAATAGAAAAATTAAATGTCAGTAAAGATTAAATGAACCCCGAGCTTCTAAAGCTCATTGCTCTTTCTCAGAGGTCGCTTCAGAACGTCGCTGCATATGTGTCTATATCATTAGGCCTTTTAGCGTATTCTCGTTTTTACCGCGGTAAAGGAAATGCGTTATACAACATCGCCTTTATAATTATTAGTGTGGCTATCATGATGCTCGCTATACGCTTACTCCATATTTTGATGCAGCAGCTCAGAATGTACAAGACTAAACTCGATGAAGCCGATATCAAAGTTCTTGATAATTTTACTTTAATTCCTAAGACTTTAATGTATTTCCTTTATATCATTATTGGATTCTCATTTTACACTTTGTATCGCCAACTTAAACAATAAAATCATTTTATCTACATGGATGAAGCCAGACATCTGGTTGTTGAAAAACCAGATGGTTCTGTCGCGATAGCATTTAACCAAGAGGTTCCACCACCGGAACCACCACCAGAAATTATACGACCACGACCACGTTTCAGATTATTACTAGAATATCACCCCGTTGCGCGTGCTCTAGCGTATATATTCGTACTTGCATCTGGTATAAATTTGGCTCTTTACACGAGAACAATAGATATTATCAATTTTGTGTTGATAGTATCTACGACGGGTGCTCTACATACTGAACATTCAGCATCTATAACAGTTATAGTGTTTCATGGTACGTGTGCGGGGCTCATGATAGTGCCATTTTGTGTACTTCGAATGTGGGAACAAGCTATTTACCAATTTTCAATCGCTATGATGTGTATCACCGCATTTAATACATGCAATCAAATAGCTA
>UEXL01000338.1_pt1 | contig 11161 bp, 13 predicted proteins | sample 1796671 | NCBI WGS metagenome assembly UEXL01 (sample SAMEA4772471, study PRJEB27181) | metagenome
ACCCTAATCAGTGACTTTGCAGGCCAGTATACTCCGCAAAGCGCCATCGGCGCTAACGGAGCCATCACTTGGTCAAAAGCAGGTTGATAATGCCGGAACGTGCAGTCTGACGTCGATCAGCGGCCAAATTTGGGCGCGTTTTGATCAACTTCTGGTCGTCAGGCAATAGCGGGTTGCCCCGGGCTGGTTTTCCGGGTGGCTTTAAGGTAGCGGCTGTTGTCGGACTTGCTTAACCGGAGGCGGCAAGGCTTCCATAGAGGTCGCGGTAAACGGCAAAGCCCGGACAGTGCCGACCAAAGCGCAGAATCCACTGCCGGCCGCTGTGCACCAGGCGGCAGGCCATGGTCATCAGTTCCTGCATCACCGTTCTCAGGCGGCGGCGCTTGGCCGGATGGCGCACTGGCGCATCTGGGGCGGTCAGTCTCAGGCCCATCCAGCGCAGCACGTTGTAACCCATGGTGGCGAAGGCCATGACCAGGTTGTTGGTGTCGAACTTGCCGGAGGGCAGGCGCTCCAGGTCCAGGTCGGTCTTGAACTCGCTGTGAAATTGTTCACTGGTGGCATGGTCGCTGTACAGCGCCATGATGTGTTGCTCACTGGCCACGTCAGCGGGCAAGGAGGTAATCCAGCCTTCGATGCTAACTTCTGGCTCCAGGTACAGCTGACCGGAGGCATCGCTGGTGCGAACGGTGACCTTGACGATGCGACGCAGGCCGGGTTCATCGGGAAGGTCTTCTGACAGAACCGCTTCCATCTTGCCGTCGCGGTCCAGCGACCAGACTTCCTTGGCCTGGGCCTTGTTTGCCCAAGCCAAGGGATCCTGCTTGCGAGGGTTCCACTTGATCAGGAAGTCGATCTGGTCCTGCTCGCGCAGGAAGTCGCGATTGTCACGGGCATCGTGTGCACTGTCCAGACGCAGCAGGATGGGCTTGTCCGTCAGTGACCGGGCCCGGGCAAAACCCGTTTGAGGGTATCCAGAAAACCGTTATTGGCGTGCTGGCTGCCAGGGCGTAGCTCGCAACCCAGGCACCAGCCTTCCTGGCCCAGATACGCGGCAATGGGTGCATAGCCGTCGTAACCCTTGTAGGTGTAGCTGACACCCTCTTTATGGGTCTGGCTGTTGTCCATGGGAAAGACATCCATATCCAGGGCAACATGGCCCATCGCCAGTGGTGACACCGGCGCTTCGACGGACTGAAGAAATTCAACGCTGGCATCCTCCAGCAATGGCGTCAGGGCTTGGGCATCTTCATCAAATCGCTGGCGCAAACGGGCTGAAGATGGCGACTGCTTGATGCCCATCGCCGATTTGAAGAACGGATCTGTTCGTACCGGCTCGGCCGCCTCGAAATCGCTCTTGCCCAGCGTGATCAGGCCCAGGTAGGTGCGGATCAGCTCAATGTTTGGAATACCGTGCCGCTTGACGACTGTGCGAGCGGTTTTGATCAGCGACGTGTGCCGGTTCAGGCAGTGGCCCACCAGGGCCAGTCCGCCGTGGGGTGTATAGACTTCGGTTCGGGATTGCTGGAGAGTGAAAGTACGCATGAGCTAAATGCACTGACTGGGTGAATGGATGTCAGGTGCTATTATATCGCCCAAGGCTTTGTTATTGCAGGCTTTGGATACAGTTTCAGCCGGTTGAACTCACGGATTCAGGTATTACTGATTCCGAATCGAGGGTTCCTGTCACTGCGCGCTACCCCATCGAACTGCTGACCGAGCATGATAAGGATGGCCGGAAAGTCACGGGCGAAAACGGTCTTCGAATCATCCTGAATGGAAGCGATGTAGAGGAGCTGGGAATTGATGAGCGACTCACCTTTGAGCTGCGGTTTTCCCGAAACGGACCTAAAACAATACTTAAAAAAGAAGCTGTACCAGACAGGAATCAAAAAATGGAATTGAACCAATTGTCAGGAAGATTCTTGACCCTTCTGTGTCTATTAACGCTGCCCCTTCTCGCCCATGCCGGCGTCTACAAATGGGTAGACGCCAACGGCCAGACCCATTTCGGTGATCGCCCTCCGGCTCAGGCGGCGTCCAGTGAGGTTGAGGTCAATGCGGCGCCGTCCAGAACGGATCCGTCTGCTGAGGCTCGCCATCAGAACGTGACCCGTTTTCTGGATGAACAGCAGCGAGAGAGCGGCAGAAGCAGCAGGCAGCTGAGCAAAAGGCCCGTCAACAGTCGCAGAAGCAGGCAGAGCTATGCCGGAAACTGCAGGCGCGGCTGAAATACATGGCCAGCGTTTCCACGTTCTATGATCTGAACGCGCAGGGCGAGCGGGTGTTTGTGTCCGAATCGGAGAACCAGGCCATCCGCGAGCGCTTCCGGCAAAAGGTGGCAAAAGCCTGCGATCGCTGAGCGCAAACACCCGAAAAACACCCTGAACCCACGCAGAAGGATTTGCGATGATGTCCCCCTGCCAGAACACAGTTCGCTGGCTGCTGATGGTCGGCAGTCTGATGCTCGCGGTTGTCAGCCACACGCTAAGCCTCCCGGTCTCACGCTGGCTGAGGCCTACGAGCCGGGCATAGCGCTCGATGAATACTGGGTCAGCGAGAAATACGATGGCGTTCGGGCGTATTGGGATGGCAGCCGTTTCCTGTCACGGCAGGGCAACGTGTTCAGGGCACCGGCGTGGTTCACCCGCGGCTGGCCTTCCGTGCCGCTGGACGGCGAGCTGTGGATGGGGCGTGAGCGGTTTGATGAGCTGTCCGGCGCGGTCAGGCGCCATGAGCCCAGTGCTGCACAATGGCGCCAGATACGTTTCATGGTGTTCGACCTGCCCGCCAGCAGACGGCCGTTCAGTGAGCGCATTCCGGCGATCCGTGAGCGGGTCGCGGCGACGGCGTCGCCGTACCTCAAGGCAGTGCCACAATGGCGGGTGTCCACGCATGCCGAGTTGATGGTCACGCTCGATCGTGTGATTGCCGCCGGAGGTGAAGGGCTGATGCTCCGTCACGGCGCCAGCCGCCATCAATCCGGTCGCTCGGAGTCGTTGTTGAAGGTCAAGCGCCACAACGATGGGGAGGCGGTGGTGGTGGTGGACCATCTGCCTGGCAGCGGCAAATACCGGGGTGCGTTGGGTGCGCTGTTGGTGGAGCTGGACGACGGTCGTCGCCTCCGGTTGGGCAGTGGCCTGAGCGATGCCGAGCGATTGGATCCCCCGCCGATCGGTGCGGTGGTGACCTATAAACACTTTGGTTACACCAGTACCGGGCTGCCACGCTTCGCGAGTTTTCTGCGCACCCGGGCGGATGAGCCGCCCGCCGCGGCCACCGGCGCCGATTAAGTAAACGTCATGCCACTTACCGATCCCTGTGCTACGTTTAATGGACCCCCGCCCTCACCGTGAGAACAGAGCGGGGAGAGCATAGTAGTCATCGGAATGCCGTAAACGCAGTGTCAAAACTGACAGGAGGCAGCAAATGGAAGCGAAATCCGCACAGGACGATTACAACCGCGTGAAAGAAGATCTGCAGGCGCTGAGAGACGACCTCGCGAAACTCACCAAAGCCGTCGCTGATGGTCAGAAAAGTAACATCAGTAGCCTGCGGGATGAGATACGCCGGGAGAGCCGGGAGGCCCTCGATAGCGTGCGCAAACGCGGGGATGAGGCTCTCCACCGCGCCCGTGATGCCGGCACCAAGGCGGTTCACGATGTGGAGCATCAGATCGAGGAGCGGCCTTTCCTCAGTATTCTCATCATGTTTCTGGCAGGGATCCTGGTCGGGCGCCTGCTCGATCGTTGATCATGCTGGATTCCCCGCAAGTTCAGAGTGCCGTGCGCAAGGCCGTCGCCGCCGTGCTGGGTTTCATGCTGGCGCTGGTGTTGTTGACGGCACTGCTGATTACCGGGTTTTATCTGCTGGTTGCTGCCGCGACCGTGTGGCGCTGACACCGGTCGTGGGCGAATCCGCGGCCATGGCCATGGTCGGCGCGGTCTGTTTTCTGGTGCTTGCCCTGGTGTTCTACCGTCTGACACGGCCGGCCCGCAGCCTGTCCAAGGGCGACTCTTCGCCATCGGGTTCCGGCTCGCCAGTGCAATCATTGCGGGAACTGATTCGTCGTAATCCGCTGGAATCCGCGCTGGTGGCCTTTGCGTTCGGGATTGCGGAGCAGGGCGATCCGCGCCTGAAATCCTTGCTGTTGCAGGGCGGAATGGTGTTGATGAAAGAGGCGGAAGCCGAAGCTGCAAAGGGCGGAGAGGCCCCTGAGCCAGCACCGGCCGAAGGTGAGGCGGCCTGACCCACAGTTGCCGCCACGCCAGACTCTGGCGAAAGCTCAGCCAATCGCTGTGATGGTTATCCGCGTACACTGGCAGGACGACATCATCACACGGCAGCCGCAAACATGAATTCAGACACCAGACCGGTGTGGCAGCGCCACGCGTCCGCGATCCTGAGCGGATTCCTCGGGGGATTGGCTGGAGGAACGCAATAACCCGCTGGCCCTGCCCATGGACATCTTCCACGGGCCCACCCCACTGGATTGCCGGGCTCCGCGCCTGGATGAGCCGGGCTCCACGCTCTGCCTGTCCATTCACGGGCTGATGGAGCTGGAATCGGTCTGGACCTTCCCGGGGCAGAGTGACGTCAGTTATGGCGCTCTGCTGAGCGGGACATCCGGCGATGTCACCCCGCTGACCCTGCGCTATAACACCGGGCGCCCGATATCCCGCAACGGAGAGGACCTGGCAGACCTGCTGGAAACGCTGGTGGCTGCCTGGCCGGTGCCGGTGGAGCGCGTCATTCTGATGGGCCACAGCATGGGCGGGTTGCTCATACGCAGTGCCTGCCATCACGGTCAGGCGCAGAATCACCGTTGGCTTGCCAACCTGACCGATTGCGTTTATCTCGGGTCACCCCACGATGGCTCCTGGCTGGCCAAGGGGGCGAAGGCTACCGCGGATCTGCTCAATCGCGCTCCCCGCGATTATTTGCGGGTGGTGGGAGAGGTGATCGATGTACGCAGCGAGGGCATCCGCAATCTCTCCCGAGGCGAGGTGGTGTCGGCGAATCAGGCGGAGCCGCCGCTGGTTCCCGGGGCGAGGCATTTCGTTGTCTGCGGCCTGTTGGCCCGTTCTCGGACCCACCCGGTGAACGCCCTGTTCGGTGACGCACTTGTGCATGAGTCCAGCGCCCGGGGTCAGGAGCGCACGGGCTGGGAGCTTGCCGGTGTCGCGACTTTTCCCGGCGTTGATCATATTCGACTGGCGCATCACCCCGATGTGGCCCGGCAATTAGCGGAGTGGTTGCTATGAAAACCGGAAATGAACACGGCCACGAGTGGTGGCTGGGGCTGGCAGATGTGCTCACCCACGGTGTTGCGCAGGGGGCCGGGAAACTGGAACGGGTGCACCTGTCCATTGCTGATGAAACCTTCAACGTGCTTGCACGCGTACCCGCCACGCGGCCCTGGAGCGAGGCGGTGCGGACCACGCACCATTCGGTGTCACGGCTGTCATACCGCAGCGTTGCCGCGGCGGCAAACGCTGCGGGCAATCTCCTGCGTGGATCAGAGTAGCGACGCTAAGTTACTTACAGAATTCATTATTTTCAGAACCTACATGAACAATGCATGACTGAATCTTAGGGGAGGTTTAACCCCCCGTCAGGCCTATGGCTAGTACGCTGATTTCATGCAATCGAGCGAAGGGTTTCGCGATTGCTGTCCGATTTGAATGGAATTCTGAACTCATGAGGATGAAAGCGTATGAACTACAAAGCCAGTCTTGCATGTGCAACCGTTCTGACCACAGCGGTATTCGCTGCCCCGGTGGCCTGGGCTCAGGACAACACGGCTCGGGACAGTTCCGGTTTCTTCATCAGCGGTAGTTATGGTGGGTACAAGTCCCACGGTGGTGAATTTGATGACGACAATGACCTGTTGGGTGCGTCCCTGGGTTACAAGTTCAACGAGTTTTTCGCAGTGGAAGCGGATTACATCGATTTCGGCAAGTTCGGTGACGACGATGTGAAGGCCAAGCTCAAGGGTGTTGGCCTGGGGCTGATCGGCCGTTTGCCGGTGACCGACACCTTTGGTGTTTATGCCAAGGCCGGTGCGTTCGCTTCCGCGTTTGACGTGGATGCGTTTGACGAGAGCGAGACCTACGATGAGGTCAATCCGTTTATCGGTGCCGGTGTGGATTTCCGGGTTACCGAACAGCTGACCGCCTTTGCCGAGTATGACCGTTACAACGTTGATATCGACGAGGACGATTTCAACGGTCAGGTGACCAACGACGGTCCGGACTTTGACACAGGGCGTGTGGGTCTGCGCTTCCAGTTCTAGAAGCCAGGGCTCTGGCCCCCAGGCAGTGTCAGGCCTTCGCGCCTGGTACTGCTTTTTTTGCCCGTCTCCCCTTTCCCCGCTAGTTCCCGGATGTCGGGACCGGTTTCACCTCAAGCCGATTACGTCCGTTCTTCTTGGCAAGATACAGTGTCTGATCCGCCAGTCTGAGGAATTCGGACGGCGCTGTATCGGCCCCGGGAACCCCAATGGCCAGGCCGATGCTGATGGTGAAGTGAATGTCCTGTTGTGAGGAAACACAGCGGTGGCTGGCCACCACTTCCCGGAAGCTGTCGAGGCGGTCAATCATGTCCTTGTCATTCTGGTAGGTGGTGAACACCACGAACTCTTCCCCGCCAAACCGGGCGATCCGGTCGGTGTCGCGACGGAACTGGTTACGCATGATGTCAGCCAGGGCCTTGAGGCATTCGTCGCCGGCTTCATGGCCGAAGGTGTCGTTGATTTTCTTGAAATGGTCGGCGTCCACCATGGCGACGGCGAACCCGGCCTGGTGCCGTTGACACCACTGGAAGCTCTGGGCGAATTCACGATCAAAGTAGGCGCGGTTGCCCAGCTGGGTCAGGTCATCGGTGACGCTGAGGTGGGCCAGTGTGGCATTGGCAATGGCCAGTTTCCGGCCCAGCTTGCGGTTCCAGTAGAACATCAGCGCGAGAATGACGGTGGCAATTAGGGCCAGTTGCCACACCAGGGTGTAGTCCACCGGCTGTTCCAGCCGCACGGTGCGCCATTGCTCGTCCAGCATCTTGCGCTCTTCATCGGTCAGGCTGGCCACCAGCTTCTGCATGATGCCCAGCAGCACCGGCTGGTCATTGCGGGTCGCCACTGCCAGGGTCCAGTCAGCGGGAATGCGGCCAATCACCTTGAGGTCTGCCAGCCCGAGCTCCTGCATGTAGTGGCTGGCCGTGGCGAGGGTGGTGATGTAGCCATCCAGATCGCCCTGCTGGAGCAGTCGCAGGCCCTCGAACTCACTGTCGACCTCCACCAGCTGGATGCCGGGCTGGCGTCGCCGCAACAGTTCCGCGAACGCGTAGTCGCCGACGATACCGACCCGCTGGCCTTCCAGCTCTCGAAGACGTTCGATGAATGGCGCCTCAATCCGCCCGATGACCACGTTGGGAATCTTCAGGTAGGGCTCGGTGAAGCTCATGAATTCTGACCGTTGCGGTGTTTTCATCGCCAGCGGGAACAGGTCACAGCGACGTTCGCGGGCGGCGGTCACGGCGGAGTGCCAGTCGGGTGCCGCCAGTATGTCAAAGCGGATGCCGGAGCGGTCGGCAAACAGGCGGAACAGCTCTGCCGACAGGCCGGTGTGGCGGCCGCGGCTGTCGATACCCTCCAGTGGCATCCAGTCCGGATCAACACACAAGGTCAGCCGCCGGTCCCGCTGTTGCAGCCACTGCTGCTCCTGCTCGGTCAGAGTCAGCCCGACGGGTTGCTCCCGAGGGCGGCTGAATGTGGCCCCGAGCCAGCGATCCTCAGTGGTTCGCATTTCTGTGGGGCTGATGGCCGCCAGTGCCTGGTCGAGTATGTCCGCCAGAGGCGTTAGCGCATGGCGAACGCCAAGGCGCAAATCTTCCCCGGCCATATCGCCCAGTGACAGCTCACCGGCAATCCGTGTGCCGGCAATGCCCAGTTCCCGAATCCAGTAGTTGCCGTTGGGCAAGGCCGCCAGAACCACATCCACCGTGCCGTCGGACAGTGCTTCAAACATGGCGCGCTGGCTGTTGAAGGCCAGTGCGTTTTCACCGAGCGTTTCAGTAACGTCCGCCTGGTAATAGATTTCTGACCCAAAGGCGACCCTCAGACCTTTCAGGTCGCTCAGGTTGTTGAACAGCAGATCGCTGCGGCGGGTGAAGACCACGTTCGGAATCACGTGGTAGGGCTCGGTAAAGCGGGCAAACTTCCGCCGCTCATCGTTCATCGACATATTGGTCATGATGTCGATGTCGCCGTCGCGGAACAGCTCCAGCAGCTCCGGCCACTGGCCACTGACCGGAATCACCTCCAGGCCGGTGAGGTCCGCCACCCGGTTCAGTATATCCACGGTCAGACCCTGAAGCCTGCCGCCGTCCTCAAAGCTGAACGGGGCGTAGTCCCGCATCACGCCGACCCGCAGCGGTCCCAGTTGCTGCAGGTACTGGCGGTTGAAAGCGCTGAGGGCGAAGGTCTCGGGCTCAGCGATACGGGTGCCGCCAAACTCATACCAGCGCCGCAGCAGTTCACTGATGCGCTCCTGGGGCACGCTGTTCAGGCCGTCGCGGAGTTGCTCGAACAGCGGCTGGTTGGATTTCAGCACGCCGAGCCGGAAATCTTCCTGAGACTGGTCGCCTAACGGCGCCGGACCAGAGACCGTAAGAAAGCGGAAGCCGGCCAGGTTGGCGTAGTAGGTCAGGGTCAGTTCGGGGCCGATAATGACGTCCACCCAGCCGAAGGCCAGCGCATGGATCAGGCTGGGTATGGAATCGTAGGTGGTCAGATTGATGCCGTTGTCGACCAGCAGGTCACGGTAGTAGATATCCTGCACCACACCGACTTTCAGGGATTTGAGCTGTTCCAGCGAGTCGATATCGCCAACCGGGCGTTCCCGGTCCTGCATCAGGTAGGTCTGGCGAACATGGTAGGGCGGCGTGAACAGAGTCTCCTGCGCCCGGGCTTCGCTGTAGGATATGCCATCGATGGCGTCCAGCTCGCCGTTCATGAACGCGGCGTAGATGTCCGGCCAGCTGCCGGCGCGGTAGGTGAAGGTCAGGTCGGTGTGTGCTGTTCCACCTCCTTGAGCACATCGATGGAGAATCCCGCGGCTTCCCGCCCGTTCATAGAGGAATAGGGCCGGTTGTCAGACACGATGCCAATGGATATGGTGCGGGAAGTCTCGGCAACCGCCGGCCCAGGGAGCAGAATGAGCAACAGTAACGCCATGCCGGACAGTAAATGGCCAACAGCCAGAGGGTAGAAGCGCAAAGAGGAGGGGGCGCTCATCGGATCATTCACAATCCTTTGTATCCAGAATGGTCAGTGTAGACGTCCCACCGGATTTTTTCCTGCATCGTGAGACGCCATAACCCGCCGGATACGGTACAGTTTCAGGGGTGCCGCACACCACGCCACCACACCACACACAACACGGAGATGTGATGAAGGCAGCAACGATCGACTGGGCAACTACACCGGCTGCGGTCTGGCGCAGGCACCGCTCCGGACTGCGGGTGATCCGGCGGCTGGACCCGATCCAGTGGCAGGCACCTGACGGGGATCGAGCGGCAGCAGCAGGCTCTCGCCCGCAACACCGAACGGTTCCTGGCCGGCGATCCGTCCAACAATGTGTTGCTGTGGGGTGCGCGGGGCACGGGCAAGTCGTCGGTGATCAAGGCCTTGCTGAACCGCTACCAGGACCGCGGCCTGCGGATGATTGAGGTGGACAAGGACGATCTGGTCAATCTGCCGGAGATCGTCGATGACATCTGTGATCTGCCGTACAGTTTCGTGATTTTCTGTGATGACCTGTCGTTCGATGTGGGCGAGACCGGTTACAAGGCCCTGAAGAGCGTACTGGAAGGGTCGCTGGAACTGCCGCCGGAGAATGTGCGGGTGTATGCCACGTCCAACCGCCGGCATCTGATGCCGGAGTTCATGTCAGACAACCTCAAAAGCGAACTGCGCGATGGCGAACTGCATCCGGCGGAGGCCATCGAGGAACAGGTCTCGCTGGCGGATCGGTTCGGGTTGCAGCTATCGTTCTACCCGTTTTCCCAGCAGGTCTATCTGCAGGCGGTGGACGCCCTGTTCCCGGACGTGGCGGATCGCGAGGCCTTGCACCAGGAAGCGATCCGTTTTGCCACCGCCAAAGGGGTGCGCAACGGTCGATCGGCCCAGCAGTTCTACCGTCACTTTGCCGGCGACCACAACCCGGAGCGCTAGCCGCGGCGGGTCAGTGCTGCTTCGCCATGCGCAGGAAGCGGTGGTGAACCACCCGCACCCCCAGATAAACCAGCAGCAGAACCACCGGAATGGCCACGCCCAGTATCCAGGTCGGGTGCACCGGGAAGCCTGCCTGCTGCACCGAATCCAGCGCTAGTTTGAGCAGGCCGATCAGGTAGTAGGTGATGGCCACCACCGAGAAGCCCTCTACGGTGTGTTGCATCATCAGCTGGATTTTTGAGCGTCGGTCCATGGAACTCAGCAATTGTTGGTTCTGGTTCTGGATGGCCAGTTCCACCCGCGTGCGCATCATGTCCGAGGCGCGGTCGACCCGCCGTGACAGATCCTCCAGCCGCTCACTCACCGCTTCGCAGGTTTTGACCGCCGGTGTCAGCCGCCGGGTCATGAACTCGGTGATGGTGAGGTGACCGCTGAGTTCGTCCTCCCGGAGCTCGTCGAGGCGGGTCAGCACCAGCCGGTGGTAGGCCCGGGTTGCCGAAAAGCGGAAGGTGGAATGGGCGCGGAACGCCTCGATCCGCGCCGCGATGGCGGTCAGTTCCGCCAGCAGGGCCGGCTCGTCCACGTCCCGGTTGTCCGCCAGCGACTGGGTAATCTCCACCAGTTTCTGATCCATGTCGTTGATGGACGGCGTGGTTTCCCGCGCCAGTGGCAGCGCCAGCAGTGACATCAGCCGGTAGGTTTCAATTTCCATCAGGCGCTGGGTCAGGCGGCCCAGCTGGCTGTCGGACATGTGGTGGTTCATCACCAGAAAGCGGCCAAATCCGTCGCTGTGCAGCTTGAACGTGCCCCACACCCGCGCCGCGCCTTCCTGGGGGCTGCTGCCCACCAGCCGCAGCCCTTCAAAGTGCTGGCGCACGTAATCCAGATCTTCCAGCCCCTGACCGGATGGCGCCTGCAGGTGGATGTGGA
>UEXL01000437.1_pt1 | contig 11160 bp, 10 predicted proteins | sample 1796671 | NCBI WGS metagenome assembly UEXL01 (sample SAMEA4772471, study PRJEB27181) | metagenome
CGAGGTCTAATGTTCACGACGCTGTTGAGTATTGGTGGAAGGCTATGGCTGATGTGGTTAATGATGTCTATGACTTGATAGAAGCAGGGCAGAAAGATAAAGCACACAGTCTATGTGTTGATACATTACCACGCCCTCCTGAACCTTACATTTACGGTGAGCCTGAGCAACTTAGACTCTACGTGAAATGGCAGTTTGAAAGGTTGTGTAACTGCGAGCGTGATGAGATTAAAGACTGGTTCCCAGTAGGTAATGAGGCTGAGATTCACGCCACTCGTATAGTTACTGCTACCGATGGTACAGAAGTTCCTATACACATGAAGGGATTCATTGACCGTATGTTCTTGGATGATGATAAACAAGGCATCATCCTAATGGAATTAAAGACTGGTAAGTGGACTAAATACAAACCATCACAGATGCGAGCAGAAATGCAATTCTATCGTATGATGCTAGAGCATAGCCCTCATATGGAATACCTACCAGTGGTAGGATGGGGATGGGCAATTCCCCGGTGGTGGTATCAATGGAGGAGATGGACCTGTATGGGATTACGAACCAGTCAACGGCCCCGGTGGTCGCTATGCACCTAAGACCATTGAGAAACGTCTTACGGCTATTGTGGATGCTCATTTAACAAGAGACTTCCCCGCTAAAAAAAGGCGTGCTATGCGGTTGGTGTGATTTTATGGAGAAGTGCCCCGCATGGATGGGCGACTATGTTATGGAGTGAGTAATATGAAAAGAGAAGATTTACGAATTAAGTTAGATGAAGTAGAGCAGACAGTAAAGTGGACTAGACCTGATGATACTATGAGATTTAGATATGGGTTACCCGAAGATGACATAGTGGTACATGCTATATCGGCCAAACAAATGACACTAGATGAGTGGTTTGATTTGGAAAAGAGTGTTCCATCAAAGAATGTTTGGGACTTAGAAGTTACCATCCATACATCACTCTTAGTCGATAACACAGTTGATGAAATAGTGAAACTAGTGCTCAAAGAATTACCAGCGTGATAGTATGTCATTCGTGCGCCTAGACTTCCCACGTGAAGTGTTAGAAATAGGCTCCAATGGGGCACAGGGTGGTCGCTTCATAGTAAGAAGTTGGACTGAGTTAGAGCGTTACTGGAAGGGTAAGAACGGGAGTGGTAACGCTTACTTCACAGCCTATGGTTATCGTGCTACTAAGCCCCCTAGAAATCACCGTGTTGATTATGATACACCAGTCATACATCACTTCATCATGGACTTCGACTGTAAGGATTTCAAGCAACGTGGTGCTGATGTAGAGTTCTCATATATGCACGAGCAGGTTAAAAGGCTACATCGGTATCTATTAAGTGAAGACATTAGACACTTCATTTGGTTTAGTGGTGGTGGATTCCATTTTTGGATTCCTCTATCAGAATCATACATGCCCTCTACCCCTCAAGAAGTTCGGCGTATCAAAGAGGGTGGTCGTAACTTGATGACTCAATGGCACAAGAAGTTAGACCTTGGTTGTAATGACCCTGCTGTAGCATTCGATACTAGCGGTATGATTCGTATTCCTAATTCCTACAATGCTAGAAGAGGATGCTGGAGCATACCATTGATGAGTAAAGAAGTCTTAGAATTAACACACGATGGACTAATGGAATTATCACAAGAAGCAAGAACTGGTTACATAGAACATGGTTCAGTGGCTGCGTCTATAGAACTCCCTAAGCGAAGAAACTCATTCAAACGTAAGTGGAGAAGGTAGACTACCTACCTGATGTTACTCTTGATGACATAGTTGTCCTACCATGCCTAGCGCAGTCAGCGTTAGGTCATGGTAATCTATTCACAAAGCACGCTTCCACTTAGCGGCATACTTAGCAGCCCGTTTCAGATGGTTCTTTTCACCTGAAGCGGTAGATGCAGAACTAAGATTGAACATGTCAATCGCATATGTGATATTATAGAAAGCAGAACTGGGTTGACTACAATGCAGATATTACGAAGGGACATGTTGAAAGCATAGTAATAGGTAGTGGGTCTAACAAGGGTACTCAGCCTCCTCATGTGGTAAGTTAGAGTACGATGGACTATGTACTGGACGCTGTAGATATTACGATGGTAGTATACAGGAGATGGAATAGTGCCTAGACTAAAATGTCATTTCTGCGAGGCACTGATAGTTGTTAGACCGAGTAATCTTAAAATTGAGGGCTTTCTTCCTAAATGCTACAAGTGCTCTACAGCGCATCCTCCTCCTGAATGGCAGTGTGAAGGTATAAGTAAATCAAGCCGTGGAAATCGAATGAAGGGTAATAGATGCGCTAGATGGAGGGTGGTAGGACATAAGTTCTGTATCGCCCACAAACCAAAGGAGGAAAAATGATGAAACCTGACCTAATAATAGACAGTAACGAACGTGGACCCTTATGCGAATCTATCCTAAGAAAGGCACAGAAGTCAGGACTCTCTGTTGCTAGACAGGCTCTAGTAGTAGGTGACTACTTACTTGGGGCTGCATGTGTAGAAGCCAAGAGTATTAGCGACCTATTCCAATCAAGCCATAGCGGTCATCTTTGGAGACAGTTAGAGAACATGGATGCTAACTATGAAAGATTCTTCCTGCTCGTACATGGGAGCGTAGCGAAGCACGTAGCCGTTGCTAAGAATAACGGCAAGCGTCTAACTCACACTAGAGTACAGAGTGAACTTACTGGTACTATCGCTCGCATCATGGCTGACTTCGACTGTCAGGTATTCTATACTCCTAACGTCAGTGAGGCTGCGCTGTTCGTAACTAAACTACATGACAAGTTACACAAGCCAGCCAGTAGCCACGGTGCTAAGGCTGTAAGGAGAGTGTCTACTAACGATGTTCGTAAGGATGTCCTACTGGCTATACCCGGTATAGGCCCTGACTTAGTAGACCGCCTACTAGAGAAGTGTGGTAACATAGAGGAGATGATGTTCCCTGATTCATTGAAGCAAGTCAAGGGATTAGGAGAACAACGAAGGCAGATGATAGTCAATGTTCTCACCAGTGAAGAGGCTGTTCATATCCAAAGAACGGTGAAACGGTAAATAATTACACAAAATCTCCTACTGGAAAAGTAGTACCCTCGGAGACTACTTAAAGCAGCATCGGTGTTGTATGATGTATAGGTTGTATAGCCTTTAGTTTAGTTTAAGTATAGGTAGCCAGTCAGGTAGAATATGCGCAAAGCAACAGAATACCAAGTGGTCAACAAGTTCGACTTCTTCAAGGGTTACGTGGAGGAGTTCGGTAGAGTAAGTATAGACAATGACATACCAGCGATGCTATCATTCTTCTTTATACAAGGACAGGTAGCAGCGCCCTATGTGCGTATACCGTGGGATTCAACTCACCTTGACCCACGTGTACATTGTTTTTGGATTCAACCTTCTAGGACTGGTAAGTCAATTGCTTGGGAGTTCGTAGGTGACGTACTGAAGGATTGCGGTTTAGATAGTGACGCATATACTACTGGGTCAGATGCTGGTCTAGTGGGTGGTGTAACTTCCGAAGTCCGTGTTCATGAAGACGGTAAGAAGGAACAGGTACAGGTACAGACAGACGGTACGCTAGGTGGGCAGACAGCGCTGAACTTCGATGAAGGCTCTATCATTCTCAATCCGGGTAAGCACAGTCAAGAGACTGTACTCTATCTACAGTCAGCCTGTAACCCAATTGGCAGTAATAGCAACGTGCTAGTAAAGCACTTGAGTGGTAGGAGGATAGAGACTGAGTCACTAGCCTCGTTATGGATTACTACCTACCCACCGAAGGGGGTTAAGGAGTACGTTCTAACTAAGGGTATCTTCCAGCGTGTCCTGCTATACTGGTCGCACTGGGACATGGACAGAAGACAAGAGGTTTCTCAGATACGTACGAACCGGGCGTTCACTAAAGGTACTGGTGGTGACGTATCATACGATGACATCGTCGCTTACTTTACTGGATTAGAGAAGCGCCTACGTGACCGTGTTCTGAATCTAACTGAAACTACTTTTACTGAATGGGGTGAGTATTCTCGCTCTGAGCAAGAAAAATTAGTACAATCAATCAAGCATGAAATGTTCACTGTCGATGAATCATTCTACGCCGCTACATACGACGTGGTAGAAGACTTCTATGGGTTACTGAAAGACCTTAACTTCGCTATCGCTGATGTTGTTGCATCGTTCGTACCTGCTATGGAGAACTACTCAGTTATCCTCGCTACACACATAGCGATGATGGATGACACGTGGGTAGTTACTGGTGAGCATCTTGACATGGCTAAGGATATTCTATACGACTTATTCAAGAATCTAATCCAATGGTTAGAAGGAGAAGTAGAAGTCGGTGCTAAGAAGATGGAGAAGGAAGTACACAGGAAGGACTGGTTGGCAGCGTTCAACTCAGTGTCATCTGTAGAACTAGACAAGCGTGGTGACGGCTGGCGTAAGAAGGCGGCAGTCATCCAACAGTATTGTCAGAATCATCACATCACCAAAGCCACAGGGTTCAAGAAGTTTAACGATTGGGCGGCATATATGTTCAACGCAGCAAAGGACGGTGCTGTTGTTTACATCAGACTAAAGGAGGCTGAAGCATGAGTAAAGTAATGGCATTGGATATTGAGACTGGTAACTATTCGTATGAGATAGGAGGGTGGGATAAACACTCTCTCTTTGAACCTACAGTGGTAGCAACATGGGATGGTGAAAACGGTCATGTGTTTAGTAAAGAAGACATCGAGATGGTTGGGGCTGAAGTCCATGACTTACACCCACGTATACTAGGTGACCACTTACAGAAGCACATAGACGGAGGTGGTGTCATCCTAGGTCACAACATCAAGAAGTTCGACCTTCCTGTTCTTAATGCAGCACTAGACTGCTGGACTGCTGGAGACTTAATGAATAAAGCAGAAAATGTAATTGATACTAAATTACTTGTAAACAAAGCCGGTGGTAAAAACATCGCTACGAGCCTAGAACTACTGGCCCGTAATACACTGGATGTCGGTAAGAGCATGTCAAGCCACGATGCCCCTGAAGCATGGAGAGCAGGGCGCTACTTAGAGGTAGCAGAATACTGTCTGAAAGATTCACAATTGACCTACGACCTATACGAATATGGCCGTGAAAATGGAGTGATTAAGAGTCGCTCCTTGGAAGATGGGGCAGTTGTAGAAATAGAGGTGAACTGGAAATGAGTGAAAATAAAAACCACAATGCACAAAGGATGAACATAGAAGCAGTGAAGCGGATTGTGAGTACAGTTCGTACTACACTAGGGCCTATGGGTATGGACAAGATGATGGTCGACGGTGGTGGTAACGTCATAGTAACAAACGATGGCGCTACTATCCTACGTGAGTTAGATAGTGCCCACCCTGCTGCTAAGATGATAGTAGAAGTGTCTAAGGTTCAGGAGACTAACTGTTACGACGGTACTACAAGTAGCGTAGTCATAGCAGGTCAGTTACTAAGTAACGCTGAGACATTGTTTGACAAGGGTCTTCATCCTAATGTAGTAAACAAAGGCTACAGTAAAGCAAGAGACATGGTACAGGCATTCCTACCTAGTCTTGCAGTTGAAGGTGAGAGACAGTTACAATCTATCGCTAAGACCGCTATCACTGGTAAGTCTTTAGAAACTTCAGACCAAAAGGTCGCTCAACTATGTGTCGATACAATCAATGCAGTAGGTGACGCTTCAGACGTTCGTGTTCTAGCAGCACCCGGTGGTGCATTGGCTGACTCTTATCTATTCAACGGTGTAGTTCTAAACAAAGATGTAACTACAAACGATGGAGATTTCAAAGGCGATAGCACTTGTGTTCTTCTAATCAATAACGGTCTTGAGGAGCAGAAGCAAGATGGTAATGTTCAGGTTCAAGTTGATGCTGCCTCATATAGTACACTGAAAAATGTTGGTCGTGAGCAATTGCTTGACTCAGCAAAACACATCGTAGACAGCGGTGCTAATGTCGTGATAGTGCGTGATGGTGTACATGATACAGTAGTACAGTATCTACGAAAGCGCAATATCTTCGTAGTGAGAAGAGTACCTGAAAGCACTATGAAGAGGCTAGGTAATGAGTTTGGTGTAAAGCCATACCATATACCTGAATCAGATATGGAAGTAAGCGCAGCAGTAATAGAGCGTCGTCGTTACAATGACGTAGACTATCTATTCGTGAGCAGTGACCTAGCATCTAGTGAGGCTACTCTAGTTCTATTCGGTGCTACACAGTCTACACTCGATGAAGTTCAACGTGGGTTCGATGACGCTTTGGGTGTCGTCTCACTAGTGGCTAACGGTGACGCTATCTGCTACGGTGGAGGCGCTACATATGTCGCTCTAGCATCTCATCTGCGTGCTAACGCTAATGAAGTAGGTGGACGTGCTCAAATGGCTATAGAGGCATTCGCTGATGCGCTTGAATCTATTCCGGGTACTATCGCTGAAAACGCAGGTCACGATGCACTAGACACTGTTCTAGCCATGAGGCACTCAGGTCTACCATTCGGTCCTGATATAGAGACAGGCGGGATTAAAGACATGGATGACGCTCAAGTCTATGAGCCAATGTCATTGATTCAAAGTGCTATCACTAGTGCAACCGAAGTCACTACTGCTATACTCAGAATAGATGACATCATCGGTAGACGTGGTGAGTGATGGGTAGACTACTAGACAAGATGAAAGTCAAGTGTCGCAGATGCGGTCACGAGCATATACCTAGGCGGCTACAGGCACGCTTCCTTGATGGTGACAAGGAGCGCCTGAGCCTATGGTGCTGCAAAGAGTGCGGTCATATGTGGCAGGATAGCGTGTTCACTCAATCATAGTGGGATAGCAACTACCGCACATTGGATAGTTGCTTGTGCGGTATCAACGCCGTCATCTACCGTACATGTAAGTTCGTAAAGAGCGTCATTTGGTGGGTCTGAAGCACTTCCCGGAATTGTTCCAGCAATAGCCAAAGTATTGTATCTAGCCGCATTTGTTGTTCCAGCAGAACCAACGCTGAATGAATTAGTAACATCACGAACTTCTGCATGTTGCCAAGTATAGGTATAACTACCAGTACCGCCCGTAGCGACTACTGAAACATCCCATATTGGGATTCCACCAGCACCCGTAGTAAAAACCCCACTACCCGCAACATCGGCATGTTCTACTAAATCAATTAAAGGCGCAGAGCCGTCTTCAATGATTGAAGCCGCCAAAGGCGTTCCTCTTGATGGATGTGAACCAAATCCACAAACAACATAACCAAAACTCATTCATCATTCCCCGCATCAATTGTATAGAATATCTTCATTCCTAATAATCTAGCATCGGTGTTATAACTATCAGCAGAAATATCTCTATTAAGTTGGAAAAAGGTAATTGAATCCGTAGTAGCATTCTTTACCGTACAAGCAGAAGCACTTACAGACCTGTTAATATCATTAGTAGTCCCACTATGAGCCTTTGCTGTAGTATTTGCAGGACTTCCAAATGTAGTATCAACGGGGTCGCTATCGTCAAAACAAACTCCCTTTAATTGCCAAACAACATCACCAGTATGTGTATTTCCACCCATCCAATAAACTTCATAAGTTAATGTTCCTTCATTCCAAGACTTAGGGAATGAAATAGTAAATTGGCAGAACTCATCAGAAGCAGTATCAAAATCTAATACTTTTATTTCAGGCCCATTAGACAATTCAACTTGAGTTAATGCTGAACATCCATTTGTTGTATTAGGGTACATGGCAGAAGCAGGGATGTAAATAGAATGTAGTCCTGTTTTTTAAGAACTTATAGTCAGTTCCATTACCCGCAATCATATGTAATTCATTATCTGCATTAGTGTATAATTGTCCTCTATTAGCAGTATTTGTCGGCGCACTTATTTCATCTAATGATATTGCACCTTCAACTGTCAATAGCGCATTAGCATCTACTGTACCAGTACCAATACTAACTTTATCTTCAGAAGCGTCAGTAAATAATAAGTTAGCATTATTGCTACCTTCAACTCTAAAATCAATATCGTCTGATATATCATTAACTACTACATCTCTTGTAGCGGCTCTAAGTCTCATAAACTCTGTAAGATTTCCTGCTTCAATTAAATTAAAGGTTATATGACCATCTTCACTACCATCTGATGTATCATCCATACCTCCTTCAATTGTAGCATAATCTACTTCTTGGGGTGTACTAGCATCATTTTCGCCTCTAAAAAACAATTTGACCTATTAAATCATTATCGTCAATATCTGCGGCTGCATCATCACCATTTCTAAACAATACCATATTAGGCGCAGAAGTAGCAGCACTACCTAAAGTTCCTTCTAAAATAAGATGGTCGCCCGAACCAGCACCAACTACATGTAAATTAGCATCGGGGCTATCTGTACCAATTCCAACAAAACCTGTATGGTCAATTGTCATTTTTACAACAGGGACATTAGTCGCCCCTTGTGCATTATCAGTTATTGCGAAGTCTAATGCCATTCCACCATCTATATCATGGTCATAGGTTTCTGTTGCTCTTGGGAATTAATGCCGCTAAAAACTTAGGATTCTCGGTTGTAAGTTGAGGGTCAGTGGATAGAAACTTAACTGCGCTTCCAAACTTAGAAGAGCCTGCATTCATACCTGCGCTTACTACATTTATTCCCGACATTGCATTAGTAAGTGCCGCAATGCCTATTGATGTGTCCTCAATAGTTAAAACCGCATCTGTACCTTTAACATGTAATTTAGCAGTTGGGGTATCAGTACCAATACCAACATTCCCTTCATCATCAATTCTCATTCTTTCTGCTAATGTTCCAGCATTAGCAGTAGATAATAATACTAAACTCCCATCATCAACTCCATCTGCATCATTAACTGCACTAATTCTTGCACCGACATAAGTAGCCGGACTACCGGAATTAGAATCATAATTTTCTAAATCAATTCTTGCATAATCCGTACCCGTAGCGTTTCTTGCTCCTTCAATACTTAATGTTCTTGTTTGTCCTAAATCAGCACTTCTTGATATTGTCGTATCTCCGCTAACTTCCAATGCAGTAGTTGGTGAAGCAGTTCCAATACCTACTCTTGAAGTAGAACCATCAATTCTCATTATTTCTTGACCTGCACCGCCACCATCTGAATCATTTGCTTTGAAAATAATATCTTTATCGCTGGTTACATTCTCTATAATAGCATCATCAGAAGATGTGGATAATTTTAAATCAGTACCGACTGTAACTCCTGATTGTAACACCAGTGTAGACTCACCTTCAACGGCGGCTATTGCTGCTGCGTCATTATAGGCAGTAGCACCATCAGCAACATTCAGCATAGTGCGTACATTAGCAGGGGTGATTTCTTCAATAACACCAGCACTTGCAGAATCTCTACCGAGTATGCGGTCTGTCGCTGATACATCCTGTATCTTAGCATAGGTTATTTGGTCATCACCAACATGTGCTGTATCAATTGAACCATCAGCATAGTGCTGACTGTCAATCTTATCGTTACCTATGGTTACAGCACCAGCACTTATGGTAACATCGCCACTCACAGTAGTCCAAGAAGGGTCACCGTTTGCATCAGCGACGAGTAGTTTACCGTTAGCACCAGCCGCAAGATATGAAGGGTCACCGCTTGCATCTCCGACTATGATTTTACCTCTTACTATACCAGCCATCTTATCGAGTGTGACAGCGTTAGCGGCTAGTTGAGGGGTGTCTATGGTATATCATCCATCAATAGACTAAAGGTTGGGTAATCAGCATGGCTCACAGTACATACAAAACTAGCACAAGTAGCAGCCGCTATTTCATAATAAGTAACCATTGTACTACTCGAAGAAGATGTAAGAGCGAACCTTACATAATTTGAAGTGTGTAGATTTCTAATATGTATTACATAACCAGCAGGGAATGTACCATTTGTTATGATATTAGCATTACCTCCGGGTGTGAGTATGAGTATGTTAGCATCTGTTGATGTGAGCGTAAGACTGGTCGCTGTACTTGTTAATACACGGTCAAATAATGAGCGAGTGAAACGAGCGGCGTGTGTACCACTATAGTAGACTACATCTTTATCGTTATCACCAGCAGTAGTGCTACCGAGTTGACTTCCATAGGACTGCCATATAACACCGTTAGCGCCTAAAGCACCATGTTGACCAGTGCCATGAATCTGAGCCAAAGCAGTGTGGTCATCAAGTTCAGCAGTAGCACCTACAGCACCAGTAGTGACTGGGGATAAGTAAAGAGGAGAAGGTCTGACGAACACACGCTTATCATTGTACTCAGATAACGCTTGAATGTTAAGGTTACCAGCAGTAGTACCCCCGCTATTAGTAGCACGTATTGTACCTAATACTATTGATTGACGATTTGCCCCAGCACCACCACCAGTCTTTAGATAAGAAGTAGCACCACCAGCGATTGTAGGATATGCCCCCGATGCTGTAGTAATTGGTGTTGTTTGAGTAACCTTCAGTCCTTCAGCAGTAGCGACAACTACGAAAATACACTCTTTACCACTATCTATCTCTACGAAAGTACCTATCTTCTCAGTAGTAGTTTTTGTTAAAGTAACGGTGATATTACTCCCACCACCTATAGCATAAACAACTCCGTCTAGTATGACATTACAAGCCTTGACTATGAACTGATTAGCCGCTGAACCTGCACTTATAGCACCGGGTAAATCAGGCGGGTCGTTTCTATCGCTATCACCGTAGGCTGTATCATTGGGTAACAATATACCATTTCCATGTACACCTTCGTATAAGTTAGTCAGAGATGGAGAGAGAATATGGTCGCCATCTTTTAGTCCGTCGTTAGTGCCATCTGTATGTCCTGATAATGGATTATTTGTACTCATTACTTCACCTCAATTAAAACTTGGATTCTCACTTCATTTTTAGTGGTTTTGTTGATTGGTAGTATAGTGTGTCTAGCCACTGGTGTGAATGACGATGTGCCCCTGAACTGTATGTAGACCTCTTTAATTGTATCAGTAAACGACTCAGTCGCAGGTATGAACCCTTCGACTAAGATAGTGCTATCGTCTATTATTCTCACTGTAGGATTGATAGTCAAGGCTGGTCTACCAGCAGAACCATCCGAACCTGTAGACGGTGTTCCATC
>UEXL01000445.1_pt1 | contig 11147 bp, 19 predicted proteins | sample 1796671 | NCBI WGS metagenome assembly UEXL01 (sample SAMEA4772471, study PRJEB27181) | metagenome
CTGACTAACCGTGTGGCTAAGTGTCTGACGTATCTATCAGCGCGGCTTTGCTGTTGACCTATCTAAGTTGGATGAGGTGCGACAGGAGTTTGAGCAGGAGAAGAAGCAGCTTGAGGAAGACTTACAAGCTCATGTACGTAAGCTGATGGGTGATACACCTATCAACCTGAACAGCCCAGAGCAGCTGTCTTGGGTTATCTACAGCCGCAAGGTTATGGATAAGCCGTATTGGGGCAATGCTATTGACCCCTACATGGATGACGCAGACTTCCGTAGCTTAATTGCTGGCGGTACTGAGAAACTCTACAAGACTACTGCAGAACAGTGTCGTACCTGTAATGGTACAGGATATATTAGAAAGGTAAAGAAAGATGGAACACCATTTGCTAGACCAACAAGCTGTAAGAACTGTAGTGGGCGGGTTATCTGCTTGTACCTACTATGGCAATGGCGGGGCTAAAGTTCAAGCCCCCTCATCTAAGTGGGCAAGTGCCAACGGCTTCAGTACTAGCAAGCAGAACCTAGAGATACTAGAGTCAGCAGCCAAGCAACGTGGCATGGCTGACGCTGTTGACTTCCTATATAAAGTGCGCAGACTGAGTGCAGTTGATACGTACCTGTCATCCTTTGTTGAGGGTATAAGTACATATACAAAGCAGGATGGTAAGCTGCATGTACGTTTGCTTCAGCATCGCACAGCTACAGGCCGCTTCTCTGGTGCAGAACCCAACATGCAGAACATGCCCCGTGGTGGCACGTTCCCTGTAAAGAAAGTATTTGTGTCACGATTTGCTGGCGGTAGGATTATGGAAGCTGACTTTGCACAGCTTGAGTTTAGGACTGCTGCCTATTTATCACAGGACAAGGTGGCGATAGATGAAGTATCTACTGGATTTGATGTACACTCATACACCGCTAAAGTTATTACCGATGCTGGTCAACCTACGGATAGGCAGACTGCGAAGGCTCACACGTTTGCACCGCTTTATGGCGCAACGGGCTTTGGGAGAACGGCAGCGGAAGCAAAGTATTACACACACTTCACAAACAAATACAAAGGAGTCTCAGAATGGCATACCCGACTGGCTAAAGAGGCTGTGAATACACGTAAGATTACTACACCAAGTGGGCGTGAGTTCTCATTCCCCGATGTAGTGCGTAAGGTTAGTGGGCGTGTGTCACACTTTACGCAGATTAAGAACTACCCTGTGCAATCATTTGCTACAGCAGATATTGTACCGATTGCTTTACTACACATAGATGGCTTGTTAGATAACATGCGGTCATGTATAGTAAACACAGTGCATGATAGTATTGTTATTGACATACACCCTGACGAAGAACAACAGGTAATCAGTGTCATAGACGCTACTAATAAAGCACTACCTTATCTCATCACCCAACGATGGGGTGTTGAGTTTAATGTGCCTTTATTATTAGAGGCAAAAATAGGTCCGAATTGGCTTGACACCAAGGACGTAACCTGATATAACTATCCATCTTACAACTGAAAAGGAGTTGATAAACATGAATCAAGTAACAACGATAGATACTAATAACTACGCTGAAATGGCAAAGGCTATGGGCATTGCCAATGAAGCACCCGCACAAAAGAAACAAGGAATGTTCCTTGCTCGTTTACGTATTAACCACTCGCCTATTATAGGCACAGAGAAAGTGCTGGTTCAGGGTGGTACGTACAAGCTAGAGATTCCTGATGGCCCTACGTACTACGCTGAGTCTGCTATAGTGCGTCCTTTATGCAACGCTTCATGTACAAGAAGTTTATAATGGGTAGTGGCGGTATACCTAACCGTTATGTTAAGACTGTTATGGCTGATACGCTTAACACAGACTTGAAGGATAACGATGGTGGCTTTAACTGTGGTAAGCCTTCTGGCTGGATAGAAGACTTTAAGTCCTTGCCTGACGCTACGAAAGAACTGATTCGTTCTATCAAGCGTGTACGTGTAGTGCTTGGCACAGTTGAGTTGGTGAATCCCAAAGGATGCAGAAGGCAATGCTGTAGAGTTGGATAATACCCCATTCATTTGGGAAGTAGAGAACCGTGACGCATTTAAGACTGTAGGCGGTGTGTTCTCACAGCTTGCTAAGATGAAGCGTCTACCTGTGCAGCATATCGTTACGTTGAATACTGAAGAGCGTAAGCTTCCTAACGGTAATAGCTTCTATCTACCAACGACTTCGTTAGATACTACTAATGCAGTAGAACTTACCCAAGAAGACCAGACTATGTTTGGGGACTTTATGTCTTGGGTAACTAACTACAATGAGTACATCATCACTGCTTATGCAGAGAAAGCATCTAGCCATGATGACGATGACTTGGAAGAGTTAGACCTTGCAGGTGTTATTGATGTTGAACTAGAAGAAGAGGTAGCATAATGAAACACCCTGCTGAACTGGCACTGCATCAGTACCTCACGGATGCTGTAACAGGTAAGTCAACCATGTCACAAGACACCATCAAACAAATTGGTGATGATGTGATGGCTGCTGCAAAACGTCAGTTTGGTGGGGGTAATAAGCGTGACAAGTTTGGTCTGCGTATGTCTAATGTAGGCAGGCCAACTTGCCAACTCTGGTACGAAAAGAATAAACCAGAGGAAGCTATACCCTTTCCAACGACATTCGTAATGAACATGATGCTTGGAGATATAGTTGAGGCTGTCTTCAAAGGTATACTAACAGAAGCAGGAGTGAAGTATGAAGACACGGACAAAGTTACTCTTGACCTTGGTGACGATAGCGTTTCTGGTTCTTATGACCTCATCCTTGATGGTGCAGTTGATGATATTAAATCAGCTTCAGACTGGTCATACAGAAACAAGTTTGAATCCTTTGACACTCTTGCCAGCGGTGATGGCTTCGGCTACGTAGCACAGCTTGCTGGTTATGCTAAAGCCGCAGGCAAGAAAGCAGGTGGCTGGTGGGTAGTCAACAAGTCTAACGGTTCATTCAAATACGTACCCGCTACAGGGCTTGACGTGACCGCAGAAGTGTCTAAGATAAAGTCAACAGTAAACAAGGTAAAGGAGAACAAATTTGAAAGATGTTTTCAACCAGTACCAGAAAAGTTTAGAGGAAAGGAGACGGGTAATAAGATACTTAACGATGGCTGCAAGTTTTGTTCTTATCGTTTTAGCTGTTGGCCTACTCTGGTCGAAAGACCTGCTGTAAAGTCACAGGCTAAGAACCCACCTATCATAAACTATATTGGTGAAGTAGTTGCCTAACGCAAAACAATTTAAAGCAGCACGAAAGTATGGGTATCGTAGCGGTCTTGAACTCAAGGTATCTGACTACCTCAAAGAACATAAAGTAAAGTTTGTGTATGAGGCAGTCAAGATTGAGTGGGAAGACCTAGCCTACAGAACATATACACCAGACTTCGTGCTGTTTAATGGTATTATAATAGAGACAAAGGGTATGTTTACTGCAGCAGATAGGCGTAAACATCTTGCAATAAAGAAACAACATCCTAAATTAGATATACGTTTTGTCTTTGAGAATAGCAAACGCAAGTTACGTAAGGGAGCTAAGTCCACTTATGCTGAGTGGTGTATTCGCTATGGATTTAAATACTATGACAGGATTATTCCTGAAGATTGGTTAAAAGAAAAGGTAAAAACAAACATCCAAAGTTTATTAAGTTTGGTGGCACAAAGGTAAAAAGGAGATAGGCATGAATAAGATGATGACCAAATTATCAAAAGAAATAAATGAAGACTTCCTTATACGAGTAAGGCCATTCGCAAATGATGATGGTAGATGGAGTGGGGAAGTTGATATATCAATTATGGCAATGCCAGATAACCCTTTAGTGGATGAGGATTATAATCAGCTAATGCACTTTACTAAGATGATGTGTGCTTCTGTGCCTGTCATGGAAGAGTCAGAAGATTTACGTGATCTTGTACATGAATATGTAGTAAATGTACTTGACAATGAGATGGAGATTGATGTAGAACTTGAGGAAGAAGTGGGTGTAGAGAAAACTTATGACGGTAATATCGTACACATCAACTTCAACACAAAGACAGGGGGTTCAGCATGAGACATGATGCATTTATGAAAGCTAAGATGATGGAAGAGAAGGAACAAGCAGGTAAAAAGGCTTGGGGTAATGTTGATATGGTCAACAGTCCACCACACTACAACCAGACAGGCATCGAATGTATTCATGCTATCTCTGCTGCCACTGGTGATGGATTTAAGTATTACCTACAGGGCAACATAATGAAATACCTGTGGCGGTTTGACTATAAAGACAAGCCCCTTGAAGACTTAGAGAAAGCCAGATGGTATCTGGACAAGTTGATTGAAGAGGTTATGGCTGATGCGAGTTAAGGTATTTATCACCATTGACATTGACGAGGACGACTACCCAGTACCAGCCGATGGGCAGGTAGGTGAGGAATTAGAGGATGGCATACAAGAATACTTTTATGATATAGATGGTGCCACTATTAAAACAATTAGAACAATAACGGAGTAATCGCTATGATCAGTAACCAATTGCCTACCGACTACCAGAACTTCATTGCGCTATCTAGGTATGCACGATGGAAAGAAGATGAACAACGCCGTGAGACATGGAGTGAGACAGTAGAAAGATACTTTGATTACATGTCTAAGCACTTGCAGGATAGCCATAATTATACGCTGTCAGATTCACTAAGGGGTGAATTAGAGGAGCCGTATTGTCGCAGCATATCATGCCTAGCATGAGAGCATTGATGACATCAGGGCCAGCCTTAGACCGCTGTCATGTAGGTGGATACAACTGTTCTTACGTGCCTGTAGATAGCCCTCGTGCATTTGATGAGACTATGTACATACTTATGTGTGGTACAGGGTAGGCTTTAGCGTTGAACGGCACTGTGTGGAGAAGCTACCTACCGTAGCGGAAGACTTTCATCGCACAGATACATTATTAAAGTTGGTGATAGCAGACCCGGCTGGGCTAAGTCCTTAAAGAGTTGATAGCTATGCTGTACATAGGTCAGATACCAGCATGGGATATGTCAGAGGTACGTCCTGCAGGTGCGAGGCTCAAGACATTTGGTGGTAGAGCATCAGGGCCGCAGCCATTGGTTGAGTTGTTTGAGTTTGTTGTACAAAAGTTTAGGAGTGCAGCAGGCCGTAAACTATATCCAATTGAATGCCACGACATTATGTGTAAGATTGGTGAGGTTGTAGTCGTAGGTGGTGTACGCCGCAGTGCACTGATTAGCTTGTCTAATCTAAATGATGACCAGATGGCACATGCTAAGTCAGGTAAGTGGTGGGAGTATGAAGGGCAACGTGCGTTGGCTAACAACTCTGTAGCCTACAAGACTAAGCCTGAGATGGGTACATTCATGCGTGAGTGGCTGTCTCTGTACGACAGTAAGTCAGGTGAACGTGGTATCTTCAACAGGCAGTCAGCTATCAAGCAAGCAGCTAAGAATGGTAGACGTGAGACTGACCATGACTTCGGTTGCAACCCTTGCAGTGAGATAATCTTACGCCCATATCAGTTCTGTAATTTGTCAGAGGTAGTAGTGCGTGAGAATGATACAACTGACACCTTGAAAGAAAAGGTACGACTAGCTACTATTCTTGGTACATTCCAAGCTACACTCACTAACTTCAAGTATCTGCGTAAGATATGGAAGGATAATACAGAAGAAGAAAGATTGTTGGGTGTATCATTGACAGGCATCATGGACAATAAGCTAACGGCTAAAGCAGGTGATAAACTTGCTACCGTCCTTGAGTTGTTGAAGGATACAGCAGTGCAGACTAACGCAGCTATGGCAAAGCAGCTTAACATTCCACAGTCTACGGCTGTCACATGTAAAGCCTAGCGGTACTGTATCTCAGCTTACTGATGCAGCCTCTGGTATTCACGCAAGGCATAATCCATTCTACATTCGTACTGTACGTGGTGATAACAAAGACCCACTCACACAGTTCCTTATGCATCAGGGCATACCTTCTGAGGCAGATGTGATGAAGCCAGATAGCACGACAGTATTCAGCTTCCCAATGAAGTCACCTCAAGGTGCAGTCACTAGGACACAGATGAATGCTATTGAACAGCTTGAGTTATGGCTTACTTATCAGCGTCATTTCTGTGAGCATAAGCCTAGCGTAACTATATCTGTTAAGGAAAACGAATGGATGCAGGTAGGCTCATGGGTGTATGACCACTTTGATGAGGTATCTGGTATCAGCTTCCTGCCATTCAGTGAGCATACATATCAGCAAGCACCTTATCAGGACATAGATGAAAAGAATACAAAGAGTTCTTGACAAAGATGCCAAGTAGTGTAGACTGGTCATTGCTTCAGGAGTTTGAGAAGGAAGACACCACTTCAGGTGGGCGTGAGTTAGCCTGTACTGCAGGCGTGTGAAATTGTAGATATTGAAGCAGCATAGAAAAGGAGAAATAGAATGACAGAAGAAAACAGAACGATTACAATTGACGGTAAAGAGTATGATTACGAAGAGCTAGAGGATAACCAGAAGAGCATGGTTAATCATGTTGCTTCGTTAAACAGTAAGACTGCACAAGCTAGGTTTGACCTAGACCAACTTATTGTAGCGCAGGATGCCTTCACCAAGATGCTGGTAGCTTCTGTAAACGAAACCCCAGAGGCGCAGCCAGAGGGAGAGTAAAATGATCTTTGAACAGTTTTAAAAGAGAACGATGATAACTACGCACCTACTAACGCTAACTGTCGATTTGAAGACGGTGAGTGGTGGTACTACGGTAACAAAGATGGTAGTAGACGCAGGTTAACTGGACACCGTAAGAAGTACCTAGAAAGGATGTTTGTTAATGGTAAGTACATACCAAAATCTCATCCACTGTGGAAAGCTGGTAGGTATAGATCACTGGATGACGCTTGGTCACACAACAAGATTGAGAGCATTGATCAAGGTGAAGTGTACATCATTGTCAATGAGGCGTGGAAGGATTGGGTTAAGGTAGGTAAGGCAGTGTCATCTAGTGACAGACTCAACGGCTACCAGACATCATCACCCTTTCGTGACTACAAGGTAATAGCTACGTTGACTACAGACAATCGCCACACAAAAGAAAAGGAGATGCATAAAATCTTTGAACACTTTGCTGAAGAACGTAAGGGTGAGTGGTTTAAGATTGACAAGGTTACAGCAATTAAGTTGTTCAATTATCAGATACAGGAGAATGTAGATGCGGCGTAACGGACTAACAAAGTATGATGCTCCACTTCGTATTCAATACGAGTGGGGCTACGAAGCATTCAAACGTGGTGGTAGGTTTGATTCAAAGGGTATCTTCCAAGAGATACGCCTTAACACTGATCCGAATACCATGCAAGCACGAGAGTGGCAGAGGGGGTATAATGATGCTTACTACGGCAAGCCAATGGCTTACGCATTAGATCAGCAAGAAGGACGCAGCAACAATGAATTTAGAAAACGAAGCTAAACAGTGGATGAAGGAGAGAAAAACAATGAGTGGTATTACAGCAACTGAGTATCAAATACGTGCTGCTGAAACTGCCATCTTCCCAAAAGAAAAAGCCCTTGAGTATATCACTCTTGGGCTTTGTGGTGAGGCTGGTGAGATTGCTAATAAGGTAAAAAAATTAATACGTGATGGTGCAGATATAGAAGGATACAATGATAAGCTGAATCAGATAGGTTCAGAGTTGAGGGGGATGTTCTATGGTACTGCGCTATGCTTGCAAAGGAAGTGGACATGAATCTTGGTAGCGTTATGGAAAATAATCTTAGCAAGCTGGCAGACAGGAAAGCTAGGAACCGTTTACAGGGTGACGGTGACAACCGTTAAGCTTGCACCTTATGCTGCTATTGTACTGTGGTTAATGTATATGTTTGGTATGGCATTAGCTAATGATATATGTGGATGTATAAAGGAGTATGATGGATGGTGGCGCATAGAAAAGGGGGCTTAGTTGCCCCCTCTTTTATTATTTACCACTTTCTCGTGGCCCTCTTTCTTTAAGATATTTACCATAGAATATTAACTCTTCGTAATTATATCCTGCAACACCCTTTTTTCAGGAATACCATGAAGTCTATGATACTCGTTGTATGCACCTTCTTGAGCGTATTTAGGCAGATTCTTAAATTCCATAGCTTCCATAGGATTGAAACCATACCTAGATTTAAGTTCAGTATCGCCTTTTGCTGTCTTTGCTCTGGCTTTGACTATATCAACAATATCATTTTTATAGTCATCAATTGCCCGTCTAATCATTTCCTTTTTAAACTCTCTCGATTTACCCGTATATTCTGGGTCATTTTTAAGAGTAGGCACAACGTAATCTTCTATGTATTCACCCATAAATTGATTGAGCAAAAAGTCTGCTTCAGGTACACCAGTTTTGCTGTTAACAATTTTCTTTGATATTTTAAGAGTGTCTAGTTCTTTTTCAAACCAGTTCTTTCTTTCTTGTTTTAGAATACCCATAGTTTGTCTTGATAAAGGAGTAACCCTACGAACAACACCTTCTCTGGTGGCAGGCTGGTATAAATCTCTTGCTTTTATTTTTCCCGGAAAAGACTTTACGAGCATATCCTCTATGGCTACGTTACCCGGCACACGTGATAATATTCTGTTTACACCGTAGGTCATCATATCAGAAGAGTCGCTTTGTCTTACAATTCTTTCATCGTCAGGTGCATAGAACGTGTTATACAAATCTTGTCCTAAAGTAAGTGGTATGGAATAAGTATTAATAATATTAGTAGCCATATTAATACCAATTTTTGTAATGCTTCTGGACTGTCTTTTGCACTAGCCATGTCTGCCCTGCCTTATCCAACGCATACAAACCAAAACCAGCACGGAACTGCGTTCCAGAAAGTGCCTGTAAACCCTCTGTCCAAAAACTTGTATCTCCTATAACGGGGTCGTCATTTTTAACCCTATTGATAATATCTGCTGCCCATAAGAAAGGTGCTGCGGGAAAGAAAGGACGCATATCATAAGTTGTTCCATCATCTCTGCGTCCTTCATACCATTTTTCTCCTGCATTCTCACTGTCTCTAAAAGCCATAGCACCGTACAAACCTGCTGTTCCTATTAATGCTTTTGACATTTCTTCATAGTTATTAGAATCTTTTACAAGAGATTTAAACGTACCTTCTACTAAATATATAGGAGAATATTCATAGGTAAATCGTAAAGCGTTTGCTATAAATCTAGGAAAAGGAATAAACGAAGAGGTAACAAAAGGTACACTATTTGCTAATCCGATTAGACCTTTACCTGCGGGACCAGTTGGGCTTCTCTGATAGGTGAAATACAAGGCTTCATCTATAGCAGTGTTTAACGCTTCTTTACCACCTTTAGTTCCGAAAACAGTATTAAACTTACCTTCTTTAATAATATTGGATAAGTTAAACTCATCTATATTTACACTTTCACCTGCACGTACTTTTTTTAGAATACATTTCATTTAACTGTCGTTTAAGATTACCTACAAAAGCAGCACGTTTAAATAAGTTATCTGAAGCAGTGTTTAAAGCATTTAATTCTCTTCCTATTGCACGTAACTTGCTTGTCTTAGCAGAGCCGGGTACACCAGATTCGATGACGTCTTGTAACTCTCTAAACATAGAAGTAGCTTTTGAAGAAAAACCTTCTTTAAACATAGCTTCTACTGCTTTTGCTTCTTTTTGATTCATAAGACCAAACAAAACAGATAGGGTATCACCCCCATTCCATCCTGTGCGTTTACAGTTTTAAAACCATACTTACCGCCTGTGGCTTCATACACAAAGCGACTTGTCCCTCTGTCCATTGCTTTAGTTAGTGTGTCAATACCTACACGAGCATAGCCCGATGCCATATTACGCATTGTAGTAGCTACCTGTGAGGTCATAGCTGAACGCCTTAACTCATCTGCTTTTCTTAAACTATCCATAAACTGCCCCGCACGAGTGGTTTCTGCTCTTTTTAATTGTTCTTTAGTAGCCACACCAAGAGAATCTAATCCGGCACGTAAATCGCCCTTATCAACATCCTTAGTTGCTTTTTCTAAAAGTTCTTTTGTCTGACCCGCTAACTCAAAAATATCATTGCCTGCAGCCGCATTTAATCGTCCAAATACTTTTCTAGCTTCACCTGCGGATTGTAGCTTACGAGCAGCATCAGAAATGTCTGCCATAAACAAATTAGCAAAGTCATCACCTGTTATATTATACTTCTCAAATAATTTTATAGCGAAGTCATCGTCTTTGATTTTATCACTTCTCATTACACGGGCTACTGCTTCTGTCACACGTTCACCCTCTTGTAAACCTTTTCCAGATTTAGCCATTAATTCTGTGACTGCCGCAAATATACGTTTGGTGTGTCCTTCGTTAAGAGACAATACCAAGTCTGGCACTTCTGCTATTACATCTTCTTCTTTGACACCAAGAGTTTTAGCTAAACCTGATACGTCATCTGTAACACCAAGGCCAACTTGCTCACCAATATCTTCACGGACAACCTTACCAGCCGCAACCTGTTTAGGGTCTAGCGGCTGCATGTACCAACTCTTTAGCTATTTCTTTATTTAATTTATTTTTCTTTAATGTTTCTTCTGCTAATTTTTCGGCTTCGCTCTATTTTTATTAGGATAGACTTTTGTGCTTCACCTAGTAGATCGCCTGTTCTACTTTCTATAGCTTTCTGTGCAAGTTTTTTAGTTTGATACGCTAATGTTGAGCAATAGCTGGCAAACGCTTTAAAGGAACACCCCGCAACAGCAGTTTCTCCTATGTTAAAAGCCATCGTCTCTAAGATTTAGTTCTTGTTCTGTTCTCTGCGCAGCTATATTTTGTGCAGAACCTGCCGCCCCTTCAACGAGGTAGCAACATGACGGTAGTAACGGATGACTGTTTGATCACATTAGAGGGGATTAGGGTTTTAAATGCGTTTGTGAGAACGCTTTGTGTAGCAGCCTTTGCTGCAGACGTAGCTGCAACCCCGCCAGCTTTACCTACACCGGGAAGCAGTAACCCTAAATATGTGGAAGGAGCAGTTAAAACACCACCAGCGTAATCGCCTATAGTTTGACCTACGCCACCTGTAAAGGATGGCAAATCTTGAAACGTAGTATATAACAAACGGT
>UEXL01000870.1_pt1 | contig 11134 bp, 12 predicted proteins | sample 1796671 | NCBI WGS metagenome assembly UEXL01 (sample SAMEA4772471, study PRJEB27181) | metagenome
CTGATCTCGGATTGCTGGCACAACGCCCACAGCACGTTCTGATGCGCCTGATGAGCGCGGGCCAGGTATTCCGTGTCCTGCATGCGGGCGAGGGCTTCCTCCAGCTCACCGCGAACGAACAGGGCTTCGCCGATCACCGATGCCGCCGCCACCCGCGAGGTCGGCAGGAACCGGGCCTCCTGCTCAATGGCTTCACGAGCCAACACCAGGGCCCGTTCGCCATCGCCGTAGTTCATGGCGACCTGCGCCCGAATGGCACTGAACTCACCGTGTACCGCGCGCTGTGTGTCTTCGTTCATGGAAGCCTGCAGGCGGGTTTCCGCTGCCGACAGCCAGTTTTCCACTTCGTCAAACTTTTACTGGCCCTGGGCGACCCAGGCGCGCAGCAGTGTCAGCGTGGGATCCTCGGCGATGATGTCCTGGGGAAGGCTGTCGAGGCAGCGCTGCAACAAGGTGAATTGTCCCTCAGTGAAGAATTTGCGGCCGTGGGCCGTCAGAACTCTGGTGATCCGGCTGGCGTCGCTGGCCGCGATGGCGTGTTTGGCGGCTTCTTCCGCGTGGTCCAGATCCAGCCACGCATCCGCCGCCCGTTGATGCAACTGGTGCTGGTTTTCCTGTGTGGTGCAGCTCAGCAGATGGCGCAAATACACTGAAAACAGAGGGTGGTATCGGAACCAGAGGGCGGAATTGTCCACCGGTGTAATGAACAGCCCCATCGCCAGCAGGCTGCTGAGCAGGGCCTGGCCATCGTTGTCATTCATCACCCGCATCACCATCCCCGCATTGAATCGGTCGAGGATGCTGGTGCGCAGCAAAAACGTGCGCTGTTGCTCGGTGAGCCCCTGACCCACGAGTTCATCAAAGTAATCGAAGATGTGCTGGTTGCCGTGTTCGAGCTGATCCACGAAGTCGCTGAACTCAACACTCGTCAGTGCAGAGGACGATAACAGTTGCAGCGCGGAGATCCAGCCTTCAGCCCGCCGTACGGCGCGCTCAATGCTTTCCCTGGACACTTCGAAGGGCAAGCGGTTCTCGAAATAGTGTTGGGCCTCATCGGCTCCGAAGGCCAGATCCCGCGCCGTGATTTCCAACAGGCGGCCCTGCATGCGTAATTGTGCAACGCCCACCGGCGGAAGGGTGCGCGAGATTATGACCACGGTCAGGTGGGCGGGCAGGTGGCGGAGCAGAAACCGCATGCCGGCGTGGATCGCGGCATTGTCGATCAGGTGGTAGTCATCCAGCACCAGGTACAGCGGTTCATCCTGTGGCGGCAGCTCTGCCAGCAGGTCGGTCAGGCAATCCTCAAGGCTTTCATAGCCTGCGGTCTGGAGGGTCTCCAGCGTGCCCTGACCGCTTCCGGACAGGGCGATTGCCAGTGCTTGCGTGAGATAGGCCGCAAATCTGCCGGGTTCGTTGTCGCTGGCTTCCAACCTGTACCAGGCGGTGTGAGCCTCCAGAGCCGTGAGCCGGTCTGCCAGGGTTGTGGTCTTACCGTATCCGGCCGGAGCGTGAACGAGCAGCAGGCTGACCGGTTCCAGCCCGTGCAGCATATCGTTGAACTTGTCTCTGGGCAGGAGTCCGGGGGGTGGCGACGGTTGCTGGTTCTTTGCCGCAATAAAGGTCAGTCGGCCCGGATTGATTGTTGTTGTCATCTGGATCTTCAAGTTGGGTGTCAGGCGGAGTCACCCCGTGTGATACCGGCTTTTGCTGTCGGCGTCAACTTCCGGCGGGGCCGTCGAAATGCCTTGAACCAGTTCTCAAAACCCCGATATCCGGCCTCTTTTGCAGCGACAGATTTGAGGCACAGTTATCTTTAAGGGTCAGGGCTTTTCGGTATCTTACCGTAACAACGTGTAACACAAGAATGCGTGCGTAAGGCAACGACTAATAATAACAGGGACTTCTTCTGACATGCTGCTGGTACTTGCCGGATCCATCCTTACATTCACCATGGTGCAGGAAGCGACCGTAGTGGAACCGTTTGACCGGGGGGCGGTGGTCATCGAACAGGATATCGACAGCGGGCCGGTGAAACTTCGCACCGATGTCCGTCTCGAGCCGCTGGTCGAGCAGAAGTTCCGCAATATTGTTCGTCAGGCCTATGACTACAGTTGTGGCAGTGCCGCGCTGACAACGGTATTGAACCATTACCTGGGCCGGACACTGAACGAGCGTCAGGTCATGGAAGGCCTGCTGCACTACGGTGAAAGCGAAAGGATCGTGCAGCGCCGGGCGTTTTCCATGCTGGACATGAAACGCCTGGTCACGGCGCTAGGCTACCCATCCGGTGGCTTCCGGGCGTCGATTGAAGACCTCATCGACCTTGACCACCCTGCCATTGTTCCCATCGAACACGCCGGCTTCAAACACTTTGTGGTGCTGCGGACCATTCGCGACGGCCGGGTCTACCTGGCCGATCCGGCGGTGGGCAACATCTCCTTCACGCTCGCGCAGTTCGAAGAGAAATGGGATGACAACGTGCTGTTCATTGTCTTTCCGGGCAGCGACAAGCCATTGGATTACCTGGAGCTCAAGGAAGAGGACCTGCGCTTTGTTGATGACCAGACCTTGACGCTGCTGGCGCTCCAGCAGGCACCGATTTTTCATGAAGCGACGGCCAGACGTATCCAGAACCTGCTTGAGCGCCAGAAGAACAACCCGGACGGCAGTGTGGAGAACACCCGCAAGCAGCTTCATTACCGCCGAAATTAAAGGCCCGGGTGTACGCACCGGGGATCAGGATTAAAACAATCAGAATTAAGGGAGTCAGGATGAATCGTTGGTTCACGCGAGGTTTTATCCTTTGTTCGATGGCCGGTCTGATGCCCGGGATGGCTATGGCCCAGGACGGCAATGTCGATCAGGCGAGGGAGGCGCTGGCAAAGCAGGAAGGGGATGAGGATTCCACCCGTCAGCTGGAGGAAGTCTTTCAGGCGTCAGAGAAGAATTACTCTCTGCAGAAGAAGGGCTCTCACGCGCTTAACTACGCTTTCGACTACACCTATACCGCCGACCAGCGGCTGGATCTGGCGATTACCAATGGATCGGTCCGAAACCTCGACGTTGTGCCCTCGGCCACCCACAGCTTCACCAACGCGTTTACCTACGATTACGGCCTGCTGAATAACCTGACCGTGGGCACCCGGGTGCCACTGGTGGTGAAGTACGACACCCAGGATGAACTCAGCGTTTACGACTTCGGGGACATTTCGGCCACCGCCCGCTGGCAGCCCTTCGCCTATGTGCCCGGAAAAATGTCCACCACCTTCTTCGGAACCCTGACGTCGAAAACCGGCGTCAGCCCCTACGAGATTGACATCAACGAGCAGCTCTCCACCGGCAGCGGTTACTACTCGATCGGTGGCGGTGCGAGCCTGTCCAAGGTCCTGGATCCGGTGGTGGTGTTCGGTTCGGTCAGTGCCACCTACAACATTACCGAATCCGGCCTTGAGCAGGTTCGGGGTGCCCGCCTGCTGGAAAAAGTGGAGCCGGGGTTCGGCTTGTCAGGCTCTGCAGGTTTTGCTTATTCCCTGTCTTACGATATTTCCCTGAGCGTGTCGGCTCAGCTCAGCTACAGCGATGAAACCGTTCTGACCTTCTCCAACGGCGACCAGGCCGTGGCGCAGGATCAGATGACCGGTTTTCTCAGTCTCTCACTGGGTACCCGGGTGAGCGACACCACCATCGTGAACACCAGTCTTGGTATCGGTCTGACCGAGGACGCCCCGGATTTCTCCCTGGGAGTATCCCTGCCCATTAATTTCTCCGGCCTGAAAGAGTGACCAAAGCCGCTGACGTTTTACGGGAAGGAAGGACTCCATGGGAATGACCAGCCACAAGAAGAAGATTCTCGGGGCCGTGATCGCCGCGACCCTCTCGTGTGGTGCCGAGGCGCAGCTCGCGCAGAATCTGACCATACACCCCAAAGCCCTGGCGCTGGGCAACGCCGTCACCGCCGATCCTCCGGGGATCATGGCGATTCACTACAATCCGGCGGGGCTGACCAAGCTGGATGGACGCCAGCTTGAAGTCAACCTGATGAGCGTCTACCTCGATATCGACCCCGATTTCCACGCTGACGAAGACTACGAAATTTTTGGCATCAAGGGGCTGGAAACCGATCCTCTGACAGGTAAACAGCGGGATCCGGTTGCCAACAAGCACAGCCATACCAACAACGTGGCACTGTACGTGCCCGGTTACGGTATTTTGCGGGCACCTCCGGGCCCGGCGATCGCGCCCTCGGCCGGGGTCAGCATCAATCCGCCCGGCTCCAAGCTGACCTTCGGTAATGCGTTCTACCTGCCACTGGCAGCCGGCTTCTATCGCGACAAGGACGACCCCGGGCGTTACATGCCCCAGGCAACGGCCTTGCAAAGAACCACCTATCTGTCGCCGACGGTGGGTTATGAAATCAATGACGAGTGGTCCGTCGGCGCCGGCATTCATCTTTCCCACATGGGCATCGCAGCCGATCAGTACATGCGCGCTCCCAACATGCTGTTGGGCGTGGCCGAAGTGCTCCAGGATGCGTTCAATTGTGAGAGTGGGGACGAGCCGTTGCAGCCGTGGCTGGCACTGTGCGGTGGTAATGTCGGCCCTTGGGATGACATCGGCGCCCTGAGCATCAACGTTCAGGAGACCCTGTCTCCCACCTACACCCTCGGTGTCATGTGGGAACCCACGGACTGGTTCACCTGGGGTGCCAGCTATACGTCCGAAGCCGACATGAATCTCAAGGGTACTTTCGAGATCGAGTATACCGAGGACTGGTCCGGATTCTGGCAGAGCGTCAACGGCTCGGTACTCGGTGCCATTACGTCCGCGATTCTGAGCTTGCCCTCCGGTGCCCCGCGGGAAGCCGGCAACGTCAGCATGGACCTGGTGTACCCGCAGCATTTCCAGACCGGGATCAGTGTGGACGTGCACGAATTGCTGACGGTCAATGTGGATGTGGGCTGGACCGATTACAAACAGTGGGATGCCTTCGTTTTCAGATTCGATCGCAACCTGGAGTTCCTCAACGCCGCGCGGATCCTGTCACCGGACAATGCCACGCCCAACACACTGCGGTTGCCGCTGGGCTTTACCGACCAGTGGAACTGGGCGTTCGGCCTCGAGTTCCACGCCTCGTCACGGCTTGATCTGCGGGCCGGTGTGGAGATCCGTGATTCGGTGATCCCGGATGACCAGCGCTCCATCATGGCACCGTTCGGCGGCGCCAACCTGTACAGCGTGGGCATGGGGTACAAGTGGGACAAGGACACCGAGATCGACATGAATGAATCTCAGCTACCTGCAGTCCATTGAAACCATTCCGGCCAATACCAGTTGCAACCTGAACTGTGACAATATAACCAACATCATATACAACCCTTACGCAGGTCTGGACGTCAAAACTTCCCTGCGGGTGGTGATGGCGGGTCTCAGTTTCCGGACCAAATTCTGATGCCATGGCGCGACAGGATCGCGCTTCTCCTGTGGCGGTGAGGGCGTATGTCGATAAAGGTTCAGCGGGTGAGGGGGTGTCTGTTGATACTGGCAGGCGTGTTGGCGGCCGGGTGCCAGGGCACCGGGGCAACCTCATCCTCCGAGCAGGATTATTTTACCTGGGTGGATGATCAGGGGCGGGTGCAGCAATCGCCGATCATCCGAGAACCCGCAGAAAAGCCGGAGGCTGACGTTGAAGGCCACTCGGGAGAAAGCTCGGAGCCGTCTGAAACCGGTAAAACCGTTGCGCCAGCGGATCCGGAGTTCAACCTGGAGAACTATCCGGACGGCAATCAGCTCGAGCGGGACGGTTACATTCGCCCCGGGGAACCCCAACCCTATTTCACCTGGCGCGACGCCGAGGGCAACATCCGGGTCAATTACTACCAGCCGGATACCCGGTCTGCCGTGGAAAAAGGCCGGATCAAGCCACCGATCGAGCTCACCCCCGCCAGTATCTACCAGCGCGGCAATGGCAAAGAGCAGGTTGCGCCCCGCGAGGGCGGAGACCCGGACGCCTTTACCATACTGGGGATTGAGCAGCCCACGGAGAGTTACCTGGTGCGCTGGCAGCGCCACTGTTGCGACTCGCTGGACACCGGGGGCCGCGGAAGACTGGCAAAGCGGCCGCGAGTTTGGCCTGAACATTGATGACGCCTCGCCGGTTCACGGGTTTATCACCGGCGAAAGTCCCTATCTGCTGGTTCGCCTGCCAACGGGTAAAGCGGAACGGGGCTATATCATGAGGATGCGCTCCTTCGCCAAAGACGGCTTGTTCGTCCCCTCAGTGGCGTTCCTCGATGCCGACTTGAAGCCCTTGCGGGTGGTGACCGACATGGTGGCGGACTATGTGCCGGAGAGCTGGCATCGCCGTGGCTATCTGGAGTCCCATATCCCGGTGTTTCCGGAGCATGGCGAGCGGTGGTTGGTGATCTACACGCGGGATGAGGACACGCAGGGGCAGACCGTGGTCGAGGACAAGCGGGGCCCCCGCGCCATTTCCCATATCATCCGCGGCGAGCTCAGCCTGACCGAGCTCCGTGAACGCTAGATTCAGTCTTCCGGCTGCTCCAGGTCCAGCCACTGCTGCGACAGCCAGAAGTAGCTGCCATCATTGGCCGGGTGGGTGCAGTTGTATCGGAACCGGCGGCTGTCAAAAGCCTTCGGTGCAGTGATACGAACGCTACTGTCTCCCACTTCCTCAATCTCGATGCGCCCCTGTCCCGACGCAAAACAACTCAGCCGGTTAACGCTCAGGGCGTCGGGCAACCGGAATTCCAGCGTCGGTGGGTTATCGGCCACTACCCCGGCTGGCAGCTCATTGGCATCGACGGGAAGCGCCCGGCTCAGCAACTTGTCTTTCAGGTTGCCAAGCTGGCCGTAGGCATTGGCCATGGGAAAGCGTGGCAGGCGAGTGATGCCGGACGTTTCACCGATGGCGCCGGATTGCTGGCCAAAGCCTATCCAGCCGCGGTCGGACAGCTTGGCCTCGAGATCTTTGTCGAATTCGCCGTAAGGATAGGCAAACATGGGCACATTGATCCCCAGTTTTTCCTGCAGAATGACCTGGGCCCTATCGAGGCTGTTATCTACCCGCGCATCCCAGTCGTCCTGTCGCTCGTCTGGCCGCCGCGCCAGGTGGCCGTGATCATGACTGTGGTTGGCAATGGTGACCCGTTCTTGTTCATTCAGTTCCCGCAGTTGCTCCCAGGTCATATAGCCGCGGCTGCCCACAGCGTCGGTGTTGACGAAGATGGTGTAGGGGTAATCCCGTTGCTCCAGCAGGGGCGCGGCTTCTTCGTAAACCGAATCGTAGGCATCGTCAAACGTGATGGCGACCTGTTTCCGGTCACTCAAATCGCCCCTGAGAGCCGCTTCAGTGGCGGTCTGAAGCGCCACCACCTCAAGCTTCTGGCTGGCGATCATATCGAGCTGACCCTCGAACAGGGACACCGAAGTACTCGTCGACGGTGGCGTGCTGTCGCTGATGTGGTGGTACTGAAGCACGACCAGATCGGCCCTGACGTTCAGGCTGACCAGGGTCAACAGCAGTCCGCATGCCAGAGATAGAGTGTGCCTTACCATCGATCGGTCCTCGTCCGGTTTATTGAAAATGCGCCTTAAGAACGGCGAATGCCTGATTCAGCTTCTGGATGCTGTCGGTGTCACCGCCTCGATCGGGGTGTGCTTGCATAACCGCGCGCCGGAAGCGCTGTTTTACCTCGGGGGAACCCGTCGGGCAACTGCTGGAATCCCAACACCCAGGCGGCATCAAGAAGTGTCTGCCGTCCGGGCCGATGCGGCGGCCGGCCACGCCAGAAGTTATCCATCATCTGCAGAATGTGATCGTCCGGGAGCTGATACTGGGACAGATCCAGGTAAAAAGCCCGCAGGGCATCAACGCGACCCGCGGTTCCGGACCCCGCGACCACCGCACAGTCGTGGAGCCGCAAATTCAACGGTGAAATGGTCAGGGTTTTACCCCGGGCAAGCAGCTGATCCCGCAGCCGGTAAAGTGCATGGAAGAGCAGAAAATGCACGGGATAGAGCTTCTCGGGTTCGCTGAACTCAACCTTGCCAATCAACTCCCAGGGACGCCGCTGCAGGCGCTTGATCAGGCCCAGCTCGCTTATGCCTTCCGGGCAGCCGCGTAGCTCATGCTCCACCGCAACCAGCAGGTGCTCGATGTGGAGATCCAGTGCCGGATTCAACGGACTGTCCGGCGAGGCCGGGTGTTCCGGGAGGGTCGGCTTGCTCTGAATGGGGTTGCTCATGTCGCCATGGTAGGGCAGAGCCCGCCGTTAGGAAAGGGTGTCCAGTCGGCTGAGGCCGCCGAGGAACAGCGTGGCGGCGAAGTGTGCCGCGTTCTGTGCCTCCTGTTCAGCGTTCCCGGGCACGGCATGGGAGCGTTTTGCGACACGCAGGCTCATTTCATAGGCTACCCCGAAGAACGCCGCACAGAGGTATTCCTGATCGACATCCGGCAACAGCCCCCGGTCGATGGCGTCTCGCACGTCCTCTTCCAGTGACAACATGGCCAGACCGAGGATGTCTGAGCCGAACAGCTCACGGATAGCATGATCGTTTCGATGAGCCAGCTCATACACCAGAGGGTCGTTCGCCGTGGCACGGAACAGGGCGAGGTAGGCGGAGCGGATGAAGTCCTCGCCGCTACCGGCGGCCTAGCGGTAGCGGGTGAGATTCAGGTTCAACTGATTGAGAAAGTCCGTCAGCAGGGCGGCGAAGATGTCCTGTTTGCTGGAAAAATAATTGTAGAAAGTGCCTGCGGCCAGCCCGGTTTTCCGAACGATGTCACGTATCGTGGAGTTGTCGTAGCCCCGCTCGCGAAAGCACTCGCGGGCGGCCAGAAGAAGAATGGCGTTTCGGTTGCGAATCCGGTTGGACTGCCGTTTACCGAGGGTGTCGTCCTTGCTTTGTAACATATCCATGTCGCTATCCTGTCCCTGCGTGTTTCTCACGCGTATAATCCGGTGCCCACCAATCCTGTGAACGTAGTGTTTTTATGTCCGATGCAGAGCGCCTTCAAAAACTGGAATTCAACAAACTGCAGAAACGCCTGCGCCGTGAAGTCGGTCAGGCGATAGCAGAATTTTCGATGATTGAAGCCGGTGATAAAGTCATGTGCTGCCTCAGCGGCGGTAAAGATTCCTACGCCATGCTGGACGTCCTGCTGCATCTCCAGAGGAGCGCGCCAGTATCCTTTGAGCTGATTGCTGTAAACCTGGATCAGAAACAGCCGGGTTTTCCCGAGGATGTGTTGCCCCGATATCTGGAAGCCATGGGTATCGAGTACCACATCATCGAAAAGGACACCAACAGTATTGTTAAGGAAAAAGTGCCGGAAGGGAAGACCACCTGTGGTCTTTGTTCCCGTCTACGTCGCGGAATTCTTTATAATTTTGCAGAAGAGCACGGTGTCACCAAGATTGCTCTCGGCCACCACCGGGACGATTTGCTGGAAACCCTGTTTCTGAACATGTTCTATGGTGGCAAGCTGAAGTCGATGCCACCAGTGCTGCACAGCGATGACGGACGCAACACCGTCATCCGTCCGCTCGCGTTCAGCCGCGAAAAGGACATCGCCCGCTACGCCGCGTTGCGGGAATTCCCGATTATTCCCTGCAATTTGTGTGGGTCCCAGGAAAATCTGCAGCGTCAGGTGATCAAGGAGATGTTCCAGACCTGGGACAAGCAGCATCCCGGTCGGCTGGAAACCATGTTTCGTGCGCTGTCTAATGTCGAGCCGTCTCATCTGGCAGACAACACCCTTTACGATTTTCGCGAGGGCAAGCGCCCGGGCGGCGCGCAAGCGTCGCCCGTCAGCATGGCGGAGCCGGAGGCTGCGGACTTTGGCCGGCTCGACGTGCTGAATATCTGAAGGGCACACGGTCAGGTGCTGGAGAGACTAACCGCCATGGCCGTTATGGAACAGTATAGCCAGGGGCAGGGTCCAGATGCCGAACGCGATCAACAGTGTTCCGGTGAGCTGGCGTAACGGCTTTTTGCCCTTGAAGTTTGTGCACCCAGGTGGCCGCGTATCCGGTGGCCAGCATTGACGGCAGCGTACCGAGCCCGAAAAACGCCATGGTGGCAGCTGCGCTGCCCACCGACGGTTGCAGCGCGGCCCAGCCCAGAGTGCTGTAAACCAGTCCGCAGGGGAGCCAGCCCCACAATCCCCCAAGAGCGACCGCCTGCCATCCATGCTGTATCGGCAGCAGGCGGCGGGTCAGCGGCGACAACCGGGCCCAGACCGGGGCACCGACCCGTTCGATATAGCGGATGCCCTGCCACCACTGGGCCATGGACAGTCCCATCAGTATCAACAGCAATCCGGCCACTGTTCGTAATACCGGCGCCAACTGACTCCATTGGGCCGCAGCGGAGGTGCTGAGCAGGGCCACCAGCGCCGCGATCAGTGCATAGCTGCCGATACGGCCGGCATTGAAGCCGAGCAACATCAGGGTCTGGCGGATGCGGAAACCTTTACCCACGGGTAAAGCCATCGATAAGGACGCGCTGATTCCCCCACACATACCCAGGCAGTGGGTGCTTCCCAGCAGACCAATTACAAAGGCACTGGAATAACTGAGGTAAAGGCCTTCACTCATCAGTGGTGCGGAGTTTCATCGGTTTCCGGCGCTTCGTCGTTGGGTTTGCGCTCGGCTCTGGGTTTGGCGTCGTCCGGGATCATGTCCTTGTCGTCGTCGAACAGTATCCGGTGAGCGGGACCTTCGAGATCATCGTACTGGCCATTCTTCACGGCCCAGGAAAACAGCACCATGCCCAATGCCACGAGAATCAGCATGACGGGAACCAGGATCATTACAATTTCCATGGTGAACCTCGGGGATCGGAGTATGTTCTGGTTACGGTATCAGGAGGTGGTCGGAGCGCCAACCACCTGAGTGCTTTGTTTGTGAGGCGGTCTGGTGCGACCCAGCCTGAGCGCATTCAGCACCACCACCAGTGAGCTCAGCGACATGCCGATGGCGGCCAGCCAGGGCGGCACCATGCCTGCTGCCGCCAGGGGCAGGGCCATCACATTGTAACCCAGTGCCCACCCCATGTTCTGGCGAATGATACGCCGTGTCTGGCGGCTGGTTTCCATGGCGTTGACCAGATG
>UEXL01000852.1_pt1 | contig 11075 bp, 14 predicted proteins | sample 1796671 | NCBI WGS metagenome assembly UEXL01 (sample SAMEA4772471, study PRJEB27181) | metagenome
TGAAATAGTATTTTTCAGCGGATGAGTCACAGTAGTGTTGGACGTAATAGAGCCGCTGAATAAAGTGGAACCATTAAAATCCAAAGAAGCAGTGACGCCTAGAATCTTAGTATTGTCCTCTGAGACTCCAATATCAGGAACTGATTGTGCTGAAGGTTGTGCGCTGTTTGAAACAGTGAACGAAATAGGTGTTCCACTGGCTGCGTATACATTTCTATATAGATTGTTTATTTCGGCTTTATATTTCGCTGTTGCGTCTGTGTTGTAATTTATTCCCGAAAGATACTTAGAACCGACTAAAGCTACTTCTTCTATTCTTTGACCAGATACAGATAGGTCATTGACTGCCCCAGATGGGTCGTTTACCCACTCAATATAATTTGTGGTACTGTCGGTTGATAGGCTGTGAATCACTCTTGCATAGTTCCAACCTACTTTCTGGTTGTCTGCGTCAACTTTAAATTTAGCAGTTCTGTGCTTAAAGATATACCATTCGGCGTTATTTCCGTCAAATGAAGAAGCAGTTACAGATACGTTTGTAAAACCCGATTGGCTTGTTAGAGAAGTTGCAGAACCGGAAAAAGGGTTTCCACTACCGACCAAGCCAGACAGAGCAATTGAATGAATGACTGTTCCATTTAGTTCTAATTTCAGTGTACCTTCGTTAGCATTTCCAAACGCATCATTTGAGTAAGCCAAATATCCATTAGAAACAGACTCAACGGTATCATAGTTGATAAAACCAGTTATATCTTGTGTTCCATCATAAACCCCCAGTCTTATATTAGAACCAGATGTCGTAGCAGAATAGCTACCAGTCCTACCTACTGCGGTGAAACCAGCAGCTGTTCCAGATGAAGTATAATCTGTGACGGTATTGGAAGAGCCAAATGATAGTTTTGCTGTAATGCCATCTGTGACGTCTTCGTTTATAGAATTAACAGCAGGAGCTGGCGATGGAGCTAATATCTTTAATACCTCATTGAATCTATCAATGGGTATTCCAATTAGAGTGTTTGAGGTGAAATCTGTGTATAGTCCATCTGTGTAGTCGCCGTCTTCAGCTGCTCCTATTTTACTATCAGAAGCCACTCCTCCACCAGAAGATGAAGTCAATATTACATTATTGTTCGAATCAAGTGCGAGATAGCTCGATGTAGTAGCGGTACCTGATGATAGACCTGTAAGATTCAAAGTTGAACCAGAAATATCTCCACCCATCTTTAGATCAGAAGATCCTGATATTGTGGTGGCTCCCGCAATCGCACCAGCATTAGAGATACCACCTGCTTGCAAATTCAACGATGTTCCAACAATCCCGACGAAAGAACCAGCTCCTCCGGATACTGTTGTTGCACCAGCAATTGCTCCTGCGTTTGTTATTCCGCCAACTTGTAGGTTTAACGATGTACCTGTCAATGTTGTGTAGTTACCCACGGTACCTGATATTGTAGTACCTCCAGCAATAGAGCCTACATCAGCTATGCCTCCATTCTGCAATGATAAGGAGGTACCAGCAAGTGTTGTAAATGTACCAGCTGCGCCCGAAACTGTACTGGAGAATGTTCCTGATGTTGCTCCTGCTATTTGGCCGGCATTGGTTATGCCTCCGTTTTGTAAAGCTAGCGCTGTACCAGCAAGAGTTGTAAATGTACCAGCCCCACCGGATACTGTTGATGTAAACATCCCAGCTGCACCGGTAATCATTGTGGAGCCTGAAACAATGGCACTAGATATAGTATTTGTTATTGTCGCATTTATTCCGGAATAACTAAGGGCACTATTCCCTAAAGAAGAGGAGGCTGCTCCGGCTATTTTCAAAGAACCGGTGAACTGGTGGACATCATCTGCTGTGTCTCCGAACTTGGAAGAACCAGTTACTGATAGATTGGTCACATTTTTGCTAGTGACATCTAAATTGAAAGCATTGGCGTTAATTGTACCAGACACATTTAACGTACCTGTTAGCGCTACTGTTGAAGAATCAATGTTATATGTAAAATTAGAAGAACCAGTGATGTCCTGATTCTTCTTAATTTGAACAGAATCACCAATACCACCAGCATTGCTTCCACTTATGTATGCCCAGCCAAATTCGCCCATTCAAACCTCTCTTTAAAATGTGCTACATGCGGCAAAAACATCAGTATGAGCTGCGCTTCCAATAAAAGCAACTCGATCTACACCAAGTATCTCATATGTCCTAAACTCTCTTTCGGCTGGCGTAATATCCGCAGCATCAGAATGTCCTGTATCTGCCGGAGCAACTATAGTCACAGCGGTAGGTGCGGCATTGGTACCAACCTGTTTGAAAGACTGTGGGAGTTCAAACCATCTTTGAAAGGCATGACAATATCCGTATACCGAGATGGTGCCGGGAGCTCCCCCATTATTATCTTCTAGTAAAACATGCAGGTATCTTTGGTTCTCTGTGGCATATCCGGTAGTTGTTGCGGTTATCCCAAGAAGATCTGCTGCTGAACTAAGTGTTACTTTGGTGCCCACTGGGCCTGCTATATTTTTAGGACTTCTTGTTCGTCCCCAACTATTGTGCTTATGTACTGACATTTTAACTCCTTTAAACTATTATAAATAGTCTATTTTCTACGTTTTCTCTCTTCTTTCTTGCGTCTTCGAATAGCTCGTTCTTTCGCACGTCTTCTTTTTTCAGAAGGTTTGGTGAAGTGACGACGATCTTTTGCCTCATCAATTATACCAAGTTTTTTACATTTTTTTATAAAACGCTTAATAACCTTTTCTATGTTGTCCTTTCTTCGGACCTTAACTGAATAGTTTACACCCATTATTTACCTGCCATTTTTGACCAAATTGCTGATGTTTTTCCCATGACTGATGAGATGTCAACACCGGCATCACTTGGATCAACACCGGACAATGGTCCTTGTCCGTTGTCGTTTGTCGGAGCAGATGTTGGAGTAGTGCCTTCAAACAAATTCACTCCATTATAAGCTTCTCCACCAACAGCTTCCATCATCTTCTTTCTTTTATCTTCGAGTCTCGCTTTCGCTTGGTCGTCTGATTCATATTGTGGCTTTTGTTTTGTCGGGAATCTTTGCTTGGTTTCAACAATAGTTTGTTGCCCCATTCCCTTTGCCACTTCTGATACGATTGAAGAAAGAGTTCCATCTTCGAAGATAACTTCTTTAATGCACTCTTTTATCAATGGCTTAAGTATTTGTTTCAATTCGTTCTTGTTCATTTAATCCCTCAATATCTTACTAAATAGATTATCTATTTGGTTTTCTTTGTTTTCTCTCATTTTCACCTTAAACATATCAGACCTCACCTCGCCTCTCTTTTCATCTGGATATACGTAAGCATCCGGAGTTGATGGTTCAGATACAATATCAAAACATATCAGTTGAAAATCTTCAGCAACGACAGATTGTCCATTCATGTCTTCATTCACAGAACCAAGTCCTCGCGAAGATATTCCTAGTTTGACACCAGCATTGATAAGGTCTTTAAGGATACGACCAGATGGAGTATCAAGAACCTTGATTTTTCCCATGACATCGTTTCCTTGCCACCAACACTCAACGATCAGATGTGATACGTTCTTAAGGTTGATAACAGAATCATCAGGATGATCTAATTCACCTGTTGCTCTGTTGTCTTTCACTATTCTTTGATAGTTGTTTATTTCTTTCTCCAGAACTTTCTTTGGATAAACTCGTCCGTTTCCGTTCTTCTTTCCTGCTGTTTGGATGCGACCGGTAAGATAGACAGCACCATTTTCGATTACTTCTTTCTTTTGACGTTCGCTTAGCAGATCAAGACATCGTCCGTTTGGACACAGTTCAAAGAATTCTGTTAATAATTGTTTACTCATTTCTTTCTCCACTATTTGAACATTCCCATTTTTCTAGCCTGTGCTAGTCGTGCTGCTTTTTTCTTAGCTTTTTCCGGATCTTTCTGGGCCTGTTGTTTGACAGCATCATCAAAAATCTTTTTATTAGCTTGTTGATTGTTAGAAACACCGGCTGGTTCTTTTTATCACCAGAATCATCATCGCTCAATCCACCGTATGGGTTGTTTGGATCTACTCCGTATGCTTTGCGACTGCTTCTTTGTTCATAGGAGTCCATCAGCAATTTTTGCCCTTTTTGTAAAGCAAGTCAGCTGCCATATATATTCTCCAGCAGCATATTTATCACCGTCTGCTGCATTGATAAAATATTGTGTCATAGCTTCTTCATCAATTGTACCATCGGATGATGAAAAATGTCAGGCATCTGGTTTCTTCTAAAACCATCTCAACCTCTTCTTTGATTATTTTTCTCAATTGTTTATTTGTAATATTCATTTATCTGTTTCCTTTATAAATTATTGCGGGCGTCACCCGCTTGAGTCAGCTGCCTGAACAGCAACGACGAACTGGTTGTAACATCCACTTAATCATTGTTCTCTCCTTGTTATACATCGGTTTGTTCCCATGAGTCTACTGTTTGATCAGCACGTATGTATCCTTGTATAAAATCTGTTAACTGCTTCTGTGCTGCTTGGACTTCTTGTCTTGCTTGAGCAGCTGCTTCCCCTGTTGCTTCTGGGTCACCCATTTCAACACCGTCTTCAATATACTTTAGACGAGCTGTTTTATTTTTAAGAGCATCGAGCAATTGCGTAAAGTCGTCGCTGTCTTGAATAGGGGTTTGACTCATAGCTCCAGCTTCAGGCGGTAATGCTTGTCGAGCGTTTAAACCGGTTCTATAGTTTTCGTCACCCTCAAATACTGCTTCGAGTTCTTCTTTAATAATTTGCTTTAATTGTTTGTTTGTTATTTTCATAGTTGACTCCTTTGCGAACAATTACATTTTGTCTCTTTTTGAGGTATTCTCAAACCAAAGTCATCGACCAACATAGAAATTAGATAAGATGTTCCAGCAGAGATCCAACCACAGATAAAGAAATTAGCGATTGTATAATCAAATGTAAATAGTTCTGTTTGACTGTTAATGCAAAATAAAAATGCCCCAACCCAGAACCCCATACAAAGAGGGCAATAGAATAAAAGCGTCCACATCTTGTTTGGGTCTTTGTTTGGTCGGATGGGTTCGAATATCTTTCCATATATAAGAATAAACGTTAAGCCATAAGCGGCTAATATAAAATTTAACAATTCAACTCCATTATTCGCTCGGCTCTTTTGCTATTTGACTTGCGTAAGCATCGTTAAAACCAGTTGAGCCTCTATCTGATAACTGTCCTTCTAACCATTTCATGTCCTTTCCAGACTTTAAATATCTTATATTTAGCAAATGGTTTCTTAATAAACTTTTATAAGACTGTTCGGCTTGACCTGTATCTTGTTTCTCAAAGGAATAATCTGTTGCTAGCTTGGAAGTGTCATCACCAAACCCAGCATCGCAGTCATCATTCGGATCATCAGGGGGTATTGTTGTTGTAATCGAACTTCGAGTTACCTTTGTCGGTTTCTCTTTTATTATATTCACCAGAAGCCTCTATCTTGTTCCAGACTTTCTCTTTAGCGACATCAGTAGTTCCAACAAAGTGATCCGATGTTACTCCGAAACCCTTGTCCTTTGCTATTGCAAATAGCATATCATACATCATTTTTGAAAAAACCTTTTCCTCTCGCTTGCTCTTCAACATAAACTCCACTCACTTGATAAGTTTTTGGAACACAGGGTTCTCCTGTTTCGTCATAGCCCATGTATCCAACAATATACATTCCGTTATCCACAATTGATGGCATCATGTGATATAAGACAATCTCTCCATAATCTCTACCATCATCATGATATAAAGATAGTGGACCAAACTTGTCCGGTTGATAATCGTATAAAGGACTTTCGGTTAAGAACTTTCTCCAACTTTCCATTATAAGCTTCATTAGTAAGTGTACCTTCCATAGAAATATGGAGAGAACATACCTCTTTGTTTGATTGAGCCTTTTTCATCCTCATGAGGAATCTCACCAAGCTCTGTTGAATTTTCACCATCAGGTTTCAGCAACGCATCTTCCATTTGTTCGTCATGGCCTTTCGTAGCCTCAATGTATGGCGCCTCTTGTCTCATCCATTCAGATATTTGAAAAATCACAGCTTTCAATGGATCTCTTTGGGTCGCTTCATGAAGCTTTCCTTCTAAAGAGCCATACACATTTCCACCTTGAATCGAATCATATTCAATAACACCTGAGCGTCGAAGATGCTCCATAAGTCTAGACTCTGCTCCGTATACTATTTCAGACATCAAGTCTTTTGCAAACGCAACAACTTTCTTTTTTTCTGTCATAACAATGATATCAATGTCTTTGTGATCAAAAATCATAAGATCTCCGTTCAAAGCTTTGCGCATGTTCATTTTGAAATCGATACGTTTTTTATTTGAGTTTTTGATTTCAACACTCACGGTTGGCTTAACTTTGACATTGATAGTTCTGTCCAAGTCTACCGTAACGATATCCTCTGGTGGTAATATTTTAACTTTCATTTTTATTGATCTCCGCGATTAAGTCTTGAATGTAAAATACATCTTTAACCATGTCCTCTGTTATCGGCTGCTTTGAAAAGTCTTCTAGCTTTTCTTTAACCTTGAGAAGTTTATCTCCATAGGTAGTTTCGGAAAGTATTTGTATTTGACCTTTCAACCTTCCAAGTTCTTCATTCATAAAAGATTTCAGTCCCAAACCATTGTCCGAGAATGATGTTATGTAATTTGTTAACAGACCTCGTTGTTCATCTCTAAGTGTATGTTGGTACGTCTCATTGAACTTGTTTATGAAGGTACTATAGGTTAAGCTATCAAGGGTTTTCATTTCTTCGCTTTTAAGAGCCGTAGGTTGAGAAATAACAAGGGTCTTTACTCTATCCTCTATCAACAGTCTAGTCTTAGGTTTAGAGCCCTTAGAATGAAAATATGAGCCAACTGTTGCTATATTTTTATAGTTGGGTATAAAGTTTGCAAAAACGTTTGAAGAAACAGATTCGTTTATCTGCTTGATCAGTTGAGTTTGAGAATTGAATATTTCCTTTCTGTCAAGTTCATTCCAGTCCTTTCTAACTTCGATCATGAAGCGAGTTGCAAATTCTTCGGAAAGACTTTGAGTCTCAAGTAGTTGTTTATATTGTTGTAAGTCATTATACAACGGAGATCCCTTTGAGAAGTTATTCTTTAGAATCTCGACTACTGTTTTCTTTGTGGTTTCGTCCTTTCGTACGATTGCCTTCGTCATTTCTTTTATAAGACATTCGTAAAGAAAAGCGGTATTTCTTTTCTTATTGTGTTTCATCTTCATTCTCCTTTTTGAATAAACCTTCTAACAATACTTCGACATCACGAGACACAGCAAATAACCTGTCTTCGTCTTTGTCCATTTGTTCATACATAGTATTTAGACTTCCATAGCCATAAGCTCCTTGGAACTTCGTTCTTTTTGTGGTACCATGTTCTCCACCTCTTGCTACGTTCTTTAAATGCTTTGTCACTCCACCTTTCTTAGTTGTTGGTGGTTTTACGATTGGATCATCACGTTTGGCGGGTGGAGGTTCGGCGAGGAGATCAGTATCACCCCCTTCATCACCGCCGGTTTCCCCAGCAATGTCCTCACCTTCCCCTCCGAGATCAAGGTCACCTCCAAGGTCACCTTCGGCTCCACCGAGGTCTCCAAGACCACCGGCGAGACCGCCGCCTCCAGCATCACCTTCGGCTGCTTCTCCACCTGCGGTGGCAGCTTCCAGTTTAGCAGAATACTTCTTATCAAAAAAAACATTTCTCGTTGATTACGTAGGAACTCGTCCTCTGACATTCCGAGAAGATTCTCGGCAATCCAACGTTTTGAGAAGTAGCCTCAGTAGCTGCTGCTGCAATGTCAAACTTTTGTTTCCAATGTTCAAGCTCTTGTAACTCTGCAATCTTCGAAGGATTATTGAGATGTAATTTAAAAGATAACAAATCATCTTCTCTGTATCCGAGTGTGTACAAGTGTATGATCCCAATCTTTTCAAGCTCAGAGATCATAACTCTTTGGAGTCTCTGAATGGTTCTTGCAAATCTAATGTCTTTTTGTGCAAGTGTGGTCTTATCCTCTGTAGCTCCTTCTCCCATTGTAAGGTAGGATTGAGGTACTTTGAGAGCAGAGAATAATTTGTCTCTGAGATATTTAACGTCGTCGATACCACCATTGAAAGCAGCACCGGGAAGAGATATGATATCTGTACTAGACGTACCTCCACGAATCGGAATATAAAAGTCTTCTTCAACAGACATGGGATTGTACCTAAGATCAACTTTACCAGTTTTTGGATCAACAACTTGGTGACGTTTCATTTGGGTCATTACTTTTTGCATATATTGCTCAACTTCTTGAGGAGGAATACCAACGTCAATTTTGAAGACACGACGTTCAGGTGCGCGAACAATACGATAAGCCATCATGGCATCTTCTAATAGAATAAGCTGTCGATAGATTCTTCTAGATGCTTCCAAGACAGATGTTCCATATGGAGCATGCTTATCATTACCAAGTATACGAAAATGAGCAACTTGCCAATTTTCAAGTGTTAATGCAGCTGAGTTCCATTGGTATTGGACATAGTTTGGATTGGTTTGGTCTTCTCCCTCAAGTCTTTCAATTTCTTGTGGAGGTAAACCAATTGCTGCGCGTATTCCCATTTGCTCTTCAATATCTAAATACAAGAAGAAATCTCCATATTTACACATTGTGCGACACCAACCAAACAGATTATGCTCGATATTTAAAACATTGTGGTACAAATTTTCAAGTATATGCTTGATCTCTTAGTTAGCACATTTGATTCTAAGCATGGGTCTAATATCTGTGTGTGTTGTCATCTCATCAGCATAAATATCTAATGACGAAGCTATCTCTGGTACATATTCCATTTCATCAAAGTCAACATACCTTTCAGTCCTGTTTCTATTTGATATCATGTTTAATGTAACATTGTTTATTGGGTTGTATTCCCACTTCTTAAATTGCTTTCCAGATGCTGACTTGAAGCGATTGGAGTACATGTCCAAGTCTCTTCTTTTGAGCTGCCTTCCGGTTTGAGTCCTTCTCTGTGTAATAGGACCAGAGAATAATCTTGTAAGTGCCTTAAACAAATCTGATTGTGGATTATAGGGCGACTTTTTGTTATATTTTGCCATAGGTTAACCTTTTTGTAGTAAATAGTTATATTATACCATAAAGTAAGAGGTTTGTCAACTCATCCCTTGAAAATCCAAGCAAATTCTGTTGCCGTGCTTATCTCTTTCTCGTACTTCTTTTCAAATTCTTTACTATACTCTATCATACCGGGATCGCTGTGTTCATAGTTCTGCCTGTTGAATACATGGCATCCACCATAGCTTTCTTATACAATACTTCTTTTTCGGACACTTCCAATGCAGTATCTCTTACCCAACAAGCAATTGCTAAAGACATTATCAAGTCATCATGATAACTTCTCATCGCTTGGGGCTTTCCATTATTCCAAATAAATGTTTTTGTTTCTGAGAATAGACGCTGTGACTTTGGTTTTACCAGTTTATTCCTGATGTATTCTTCGAGTTTTGCTACAATCAATGGCCTTGTTTTTTGTTGACGTTGTAAAACCCATAACAGCATTTGAACTATATTCTCCCGTCAAAGCATCCACATACTCATGTGTTCCTTTTATTGAATAATATAAGTTAGGGTATTCCAAGTCTCGCAACTTTTCACAAACAGAAATGCCAATTCCAACATTTTCAACAACTAAAAGGCATCCACCGTATTCTTTCCCTGCGTCGTTTAAGATGCGAGCAAAATGATCTAGTGTTGGTTTACCTTGGTATTCAGCAACAGCCTCCATTGTGTCTGTTCTCATTATGTGAAAGACAGAACTATCAGCACCATCGCCTCGAGCAACGTCTGCTACAAGAAGATAAGGCACTCCTTCTTGGTATGTCTCCCAAATCCACATATTACGATCCCAACCTGTTCTGTATTCTGGTTCGCAAACTTGCTGATGTATCCATGAGATATCATCTGGGTGTATCACAGTCTCTCCGGATGTATTGAAGTTACATTCAAGCTCCTGAGCTATTTGTCTCCGAGACATGTTTTTTTGTCTCTTTCTCGAACCAAGCTTGATCCCGTTCAGGATGAACATCCCATGGTAATGAAACAGGGTGGAACTCGTTGTCACCGTTCTCTGAGTCTACATAAGTTCTGTGAAACCAGTTCCCAACACCCATAGGCGTCGATAAAGCTATACAGCGTCCACCAGTTGACAGAGTAGGGTAAAGACCAGCCCAGAGCTCTTCGAGCCCCTCAACGTGTGCTGCTTCGTCAATAATGAGTAAAGACAGCTTCCGAACGACCAGCATCTGCTGATGTTCCGACGGCTTTGATAGTCGAACCATTTGAAAGTTCAAACGAGTTTCGGTTATCGATTGTGATCTTGGCGACTTGCATCCAAGGTGGAAGGTTCTTCATTACCTGTTTTACCTTCTTGACCAAGTTGGCGGCTGTTGTAAACTTTGTTGCCATTACAAGAATGTTCTTTTCTTTGTGAAACAACATGAACCAAACAGCATAAGCAGCGGAGATCGTTGAGATACCCAGCTGTCTTGCTTTTAGTATAACTGTGAAACGATAATCATTAAAGTCGTTAACAAGTTCATCCTGATAGGGATAAGTATTGAACGGAATAAGACCACGAAGAGGGTGGGAGATTCTGCAATAGTTGTTAATAAAATATACAGGGTCTTTACCAGACTTGACAATCTCTTTTATGATTTCTTTCTTTGATAACTTAAGAGACATGTGCTCCTATTGTTTCGGCAAAAGAGAAATAGCTTTGTGAATCATCATAATGACTTCTCTGTTGCGAAGCTTGACTGCGAGTTCTAATCCAGCTTTAAGTTCTTCAAGATCATAAACTTCCTCAAGTTCTTCTGAGCCTTCTATACCTTCATCAGCGTATTCAGCTGCTTGAGAATAGACAGCATCCATTTCTTCTTTGATGATTTGTTTCAATCTTTCTTTTGATACTTTCATTTTTGATTCGCTCCTTTCTTACGTGTATCGTTACTTGGACGTT
>UEXL01000789.1_pt1 | contig 11019 bp, 29 predicted proteins | sample 1796671 | NCBI WGS metagenome assembly UEXL01 (sample SAMEA4772471, study PRJEB27181) | metagenome
TCAAGAAGATCATCGGAAAGCTCTCCAAGCTCTTGGAGCAGATCAGCAGTCGAGCCGGTTACATCGTGGCGACGTTTAACGGTTTCCATATTGGTGCTGATGCATTCGTGAAGCAGATCGATTTCTCGCTCTGTTAAATTGATTGTCAATACTTTGTCAGACATTTATACCCCTACGCCACTTGGCATTGAAAAAGCGAGGAAGATAAGACAGACCAGCAAGTCAGATCAGCGATAATAAGAGCGGCCATCATGCCGTTGCGGTTTTGAAACATTTTGTTTTCTCCTTTCTATACATATAATATAACACCGGAAGCGGTGATCGTCAAGGTTTAAGTTGTCAGGAATCGTCAATGAGTGAAAGATGCTGACTACTTCGGTTTCTGGTTTGGTTGGTCTGTCCACAAAACTTTAACGTCACGATTGCCGGTAAACTTTCCAGTCTCGATAATCAGACCAAGGTGGACAGATTGACCTTTACGCCATCGCGGACGTTGATACCAATACGTAACCAGATCACCGACTTGCATTTTTCTGAGCCTCGACATGTTTGCATTTACGTCGCCAACCAAAACCGGGCAAGAGCATGTCCACGTGCCTCCGTTGTCGCTAACGGTGTAGGTATTCCCCTTGCTGCCTTGAACCTCATAGGATACAACGTCAGCCGGTTGAGCGGGTGTATCGCGCTGCTCCACGATCATATACTTACCTTCGTCCAAAGTCAGAGTATCGGGTACTTCCACCCAATGCTGACCAGACACAGCCCACTTTCTGGCCAGCTCGGTCAGTGTAGAGCATTGGATTCATGCTAACGACAATGGGTAAATCCATTCTATGCCTCTGCGGGTACGAGTGTGGCCACGCTCAAGGTGGTATAGGTTTCGACTTCTATCGGAGTAATTGCCGGATCGTCAATCGTTGCCTGCATCATCAGGGCTGTGATAATCTGCTCACATCCGAAGGTTGTGCGCTCCAGAGGAGTTAGGCGAGAGTCGTCTTGAGTACGAAAAAGTGGAATGGATTGCATAGATTTTCTCCTTTCTATACCTATAATATAACCCCTTGACACCAAACGTCAAGGTTTCAAATGTCAAGAGGATGTAAGGTGTTCTAAGAACATCTCGTGAAACTTTAAGCGAACCTCAGTGCCAAGAAAACGATTGTATACGCTTTGGTGTAGGACTTTGAAGTCTCGCCCACCTCTACAACCATACCAGTGCGATGTACAGGAAGGCCGGCCTGATGCGTCCCATCTTTGATCTTTACCAGATCCCCAATATTGAACTTTGGCATTAGAAGGGCTTGCTCTCGCTCATTGGTGAACACTCCCACACCAGCGGATTCATGATCACCGGGTTGCCAGTTGTGTACTTGGCGAGATTCACATGACAAGAAGTTGTCATAGAATGAAAGCCTTTGGCTGGTGCGGTGAAGTCGGCGATGACGTAAACTCCTGCCGGGGTCCGTTCTCCGATCTTTAAGTCATAGCTAAATAGCTCGGCGCTTCCATTTGGATACGATACACTACTCAAAGAATACCTGTGATTACGCGCACTTAGGCCATTCTGCCATGCTTTGATGACACCATCGTTATCTAGTCTTGGTCCTGTGATTAGCATTTAATTCCTATGCGTCAATGGCGACGATTCGCTCGTTAGTAGAGAAGTAGGGGCGCGCTGCATAGTTCTTAGTCGTCATCCACATACGTTGGCACTTAGACGCTACAGGCTTCGGGGCCATCAAATCAGTCAAGACGATGTGACCGTCAAAGTCGCGCTCATTCACATACTTGGTTGGAGCGTTGAAGCACGTACCACCAGTCAAGACGCGCTCAGTTTTCTTGGTTTGGCCTTTCTTCCAAGTGTAAACCTTGTCCTCGGCTACGCGAGTATCAAAGGGATCACGGTGAACTCGGCAATCTCGGCTAGCTTGTTAAGCTCGGAGAAGAACGCGGCAAGCATCCCATCATCAACAGATCCAGACTGGTCGATAGAGATGGCGATCTTGGCTTGACGACGGACACGCTTGCCGGGATGCACCGAGGATAACGCTTGTTGAGGCGGCGCGGTGTACTGCGCTTGTCGGCGCGCTGGCTTGTTTTGACGAAGTAACGAAGAACTTTGCGCCAGTCAACCTTAGTCGCGAATCCGATCCATGATGTCTTGACGCATGGATGAGATACTGTTCCCCAGTTGCGGGACTTCTCGGCTTCTGCTGCCTTCTTAATTGCATCCTTCATACGCTCGCTGGCGATCTCTTGAGTTGTACCATGACTTCGCCGAATCCTCATGATCATCAAGCGAATCCATGTCACCAAAGGGATCACCAGAACCCTGCTCACCGGATCCGTCGCCTTCCTGTTCTTTCTGATCTTCTCCCATCTTCTTGAGTGCTTCAAGGTACCACTCGTATGACTTGAACGAAGGGAGATCCTTAAAGATACCTTCGCCCGGGATACAAGCCTTCATAGCCTCCTTGCCAATGACCGGTCCGGGGTTGGACTCACCCGGCAACATATTGGAAATGTGGCAGTTGATCGACAGGTCCATAGCGATGTTGTCGATGCGCTTGAGGCCATCAGCAGGCTTGCGGCCGGTCACATGCTCAAAGATTAGGTGGTAAAACTCATGCATCAACACGCCCTGCTTGTGATTGTCTTCAAGCTGCTCAAAGAACTCAGGATTGTACATAAGTTCAAACTGAGCAGTCTCAGGGTTGACGCGCACACCGGCAGTCGGGATAGCAGTTGTAGCGATCTTGTCAATCCGGCGCGAGAGCGCGGCGAAGAACGGCTCGCGCATAAGCAGGCGAGCGGTGTGCATGTTGAGATTGAAGGGCTTTTTTGGTATCGTCAGTCATTGTTCTTTTCCTTACTCTTATAATATAACGTGTTGGCAGTGCTTTGCAAGCGATATTGTGTCAAGCAAATGTCAAGGAAGTTTATACAAGGCTCTAAGTTTAACCTCATCCAGCCAGCCCTGTTGGCCATCAACGTGTAGCTTGAACTCCATGCGCTTGTTCACCAGATCACCATACTTGGCGCGCGCAGTTTCCGCGCTAGCGAGTACTATCGCGGGCTTGCCATCTCGGCGTGACCGCACAAGGTCACCTATTTTAAGTTTGTCAGTCCACATTAGATAAAATAATTAAGTCTTCTTTGAAAAATCTCATATGCTCTTGACTTTTGAGCCACTTGATTTCGTAATGATAGGGCGCATCTTGGTCATTACGCAGCTTTTTAACGACAATCCCCGCACCATGTTTCGCTAAGTATTTACGAGGCATGTCACCGGGACCACCAAGGCGACAGAGATCACCAACTTCGGGATCTCTGTCGATAGGCGGCAGCCTATGACGCATCGGTGTTGCCACCGAGGATCTCGACAAGGTGATCACTTACGCGCGTGCCATCGGTAGTCGAGGCCTTGTGCAGTGCGATGACGTTGTTGATATTATCGCAGTCACCGAGGACAGTCCACAACTTCATCGCAATCTCAGAAGGAAGGCACACAAAGTATTGAGCGAGGTTACTGATCTGGTCTTCAGTCAAGTCTTCAACAAATGTTTTGAAGCCTCAAACTTTTCAATCATTGCAGCGTGGTCGTTGATGCCCCACTTCTCTGTCTTAGACAGATCACCCTCATCAAGGATGTCTTCAATGGTTACTTGCCATTCGTACTTCTCAACGAAGTCACGGAGAGCTACCGCAGCCTCAAAGCCAAGGAAAGCAGTCGCAAGATTGAACAGAAGATCACGGTCACCGCTCTCTTCAAATACACCAGCAGACACGGAAGTATCGCAGTAGCGTGACCATGAACGACGTGATGGGTAAACCTTGTTAGGCTCAAAGTCACCGTCATGCTCAAGGTGCTTGCGGTTGTGGTTGATGAAGTCCCACACGATAGACGGAACGCGACCATTGGCCCACTTCAGCCAATCTTCGGTAGAAGGCTCCACATCGAACACAGTCCAGCGATCAAGCTCGGCCGGGTCCATCTCACCAACTTGGTATTGCGCGCCGTTCTCACCGCCGTTCACAGCAGCAACGATCAGGGTATCAGCGTGAAGATTCCAGCCATTGATCTTGCGGCTATCAGTCAACTCAAACAGACCTTGACGGACTTCTTGAGTCGCGCGGTCCACTTCATCGAGGAACAACAACACAGGTTGCTCGCATGCTGTTACAAGCCAGTCAGGAGCGTTCCAAGTGGTAGCCTTGCGGCCATTGATAGACGTGTCAGCCGTATCCGGCAGACCAAGAAGATCACCCTCGGTCATCTGTGAAGCTCGGCGCTCGACGACCGGGAGGTTACGCTCATTGGCAATCTGATAGACTACCTCAGACTTGCCAACTCCGTGACGGCCGCGAATAAGAACGGGGAGCTTGGAATTGAGGATGTGAGGTGCGACAGTCAAGAATGTTGCGAAGTCGATAGCCATGATAGTTTCTCCAGTTGGGAGGGTTGTTGTTTGTTTTCCTTACTTAATAAATATAACACAGTAAGGTCTTTTCGTCAAGTATTTTAATGTCAAGCAAAAGTCAAGGGTTTTGTTATCAAGTGATAACTTTTCTTTCTCTTTCTTACTCTTATAATATAACAGATTAGGCGTATTTGTCAAGGCGAGAGTTGTCAGAGAAATGTCAAGTCCAGTTGACATGATCATAATGTTCTTGCAGTCCGAGATCCCTGATCACATCTTTGGTTACGCCACTCGGATACGCATAGTCATAGGGGCGTTGCTTGTTATACCTGGTACCAGTGGTCGGAAACTGACGCTTCATGGCTTTCGTAAGGCTCTGCTCGGTTGGTTGGAGCCAGCCCTTCGGAGGATCGAGCGTAGGAACCAGCGACGACATTGGTGCCGGCTCGTTCTCGGCTGCTGCGTATCGTAGAGCGGCATCGTGAGCCTGAACCAGTTTAGTGATCTGATCGCAAGAAGTCCAGCGCGCTTGGTTTGGATCAGCGATCTTGCGAGCCTCAACGTGATAGGCAGCGAGAAACCGCGCACTGGATGTGCAGGTATCCCAAGCGATTGACTTAATGTAACGCAAGGTAAGCATATCTGAACGCCACTCACCATCAACGTCATAGCCTGACGACTGGATAGGGATCATCGAACCGAGGCCAATACCAGTCTCGCGGGCAGTCTCCAGCGCGGCAATACGAGCGCGCCGTGTTTCTTCAACAAAAACCTGCTTATCCATCTTAACAGCCTTGCACGTGCGGCGCGTGTGTCCTGTCTTGTGGCAGTATCCGCAAGTCACGTTCTTCATGCGCGCGGCCTTGGATGCCTTGTTGCTAACCTTCTCGCCGGTAGCAAGATCGATCTTGGTGCGCTTTAGGTATTGCTGGCGATACATTTCGGCGCGTTCGTCATACCACTGGGCATCGTTTTCGTTGCCGGCTGCGCGTTCTTTCACAGCCATACGACTATTGCCATCGTACTTGCCTTTGATTTCTTCTGTGAGTTGTGGACACTTACGTTTGTTGTGTCCCTGACGATAGCAGTGTGAGCAGGTTACGGTTCCAGACCAAGACATATATTTTCTCCTTTCTATACTTATAATATAACGCGATGACAGCGTTTAGCAAGCGATATTGTGTCAAGCAGTTGTCAAGAGATCCAAACTTCTTTCATCGCACCATTCCATTGAGCCGGGACCAAAAAGCGACTCGCCCTGTGTAGTCCAGACCACTCTGACTGCGCCAAGGCTCCCGATCTCCAGTACGATGCCAAACTGATCAGTAAGAAAAAACTTAACAATATCACCCACTTCCATTGATAACCGCCAGCCATTTGATAGGTTCCCACGATGCCTCTGCATCTTTGATCCAGTATACCTCTACGCGATCCTTCTGTAGATGCCCTCTTGGTTTTGTTCGTAAAACGATACCCGTTATTTTTTCAATAGCTCCGGGCATGTGTACCAGATCACCGACTTGCATTGATCACCTTCCCACCCCAACTGTTGACCCAATACTCAAGCCTTCCATCCATCGATCGCACTAATACGTCGGCCCTGTCATTGGCTTTGATAGCGATACCGATGTATGGCTCTATACTTGGCAGCTTCACACTAATCAAATCACCGACTTGCATTGACTAACTCCATTTGTCTCGTTCTAATCGGAAAGGGATCTTCATAGCCGGGTATCAGGACATAGAATATATCTGTGTGAGTCCTTGGCTCGCTGACAAAGAAGAATCGCTCTACAACCAGACCCACGGGCTTGCCGTCTACCGTTGTACATCTAACTAAATCACCTACTTGCATTGATCACCTCTAAATCTTCCTCCAACACGAAACCCAGTTGCCCGCTTCCACCCCAAAGGACGCGCCACCAATGCTCAACCGCACCGTTGCGGTCTGTGAGCGCGTGACTCTCGGTACCGACAATGACGCCCAGCACACGGGTGACACCCGGCAAGCGCCTAAAGTTATTCCGTCTAACCAAATCACCGACTTTCATCTATTACCTCCAAGAGTCTCGGCAACATGTGGAACACCATGCCATGCTTCGGGAAGTTGACGAGCCAGCCGTCATTCTCCCATGCCAAGATGACCCCGATGTTACCATCCATTGTCTCACGAACCAAACTGCCGACTTGCATATCTCTCCCTTTCATGTATATAATATAACACCGCGAAGCGGTTGGCGCCAGTTTTTTCTTGTCAAGGAAGTGTCAAGGGTTCCAACGATTTCAAGAATGATGGATCGGTTATTCTTCGTTCACCTCCGAGAAGAAATGCGTGATTGATGATAGTAAGTCCGTCATCTCGCGTAAAGATGCTTTCACCCAAGTATAACGCAGGCTTATCTTTCCAGTCTTTGAATGTGTTGTGAGTACATCGCTTGCTCAATGTGTATAGCTCACCTACCTTCACAGCATACCGCGCAGTGCGAAGATGATGCAGGCGATGGCGGTGATAATGCCCCCAACGCTCACGAATACGATTATTTTTTCATCTACTTTCACTTACTACCTCCAACCAAGATGCGGGTTCCCAGTCTACTTTGCCTGAACCTCCAAACCATTTTATACCTATTTGTATAGGTCCGGTAGTGGCGTGTTTGGGATGCCTGCCCATCACGATGCCGACTAACTTGCTGTCGTACATAGTATCTCTCATCCTCACCAGATCGCCAGTTTTTATCATCGCTCGCCTCTAAAGATGCGGTCAGCGAATCGCTTTGCGTTGCGAAGGTTGTGCATGTCGCCAATGTCTTTGACTTGGTTGTCTTCTTCATCTTGCATGTGTGCCACGGATTCTTTCATAAACTTGCGGAGCATCTTGATAAACTCAATCTTGCCGAACGATTCTTTGTGTGCCGCAGCCGTGCCTACGTACTTTACATGCATTAGCCGCGCAATCTTTAGTGCGGCGTCGATGCCTTGAGTGTCCTCAGAGTCTATAACGATTGTCATTTTCATACTTATATTATAACGGAGTGCGGGGGTATTGTCAAGGTTGCGCTTGTTATGCGTTTGTCAAAAGGAAAATTTTGGCGAAGAAAAAATCGCGAATCGGGCTGGTACTAATACGTTGCACTACGTTCGATGTGGATGTCAAATCCCCAACCTTGAACCTCATTGTCATCCATTTCCTCTCCGATACGAACGAAGCGGTAAAAGTTATCGGCGCTTTGTTCTTCACCATTTTCGTCTTTGATGCTCTCTCCCTCGCACCAATCCATAAAATCTATGATAGCTTGTACACCCTCATAAGAGTCATACCACTTGATGTGACCCCAACGAAACAGGAATGCGCCTTTCTCATCGCCATAGTCCTTGACCATTTCATCATGTTCTGCGAAGCACATCGCACGTGCTTCAGGCGACTTGGCCATTGTCACCATAAACTGAGGCATGACCTCTGGACCGACTGCTAAAATAACTTCTGAACGATAACCCATATCTATTTTCTCCTTACTCTTATAATATAGCGGATTGGGGCGCGCCTGTCAATGTCTAAGTTGTCAGCTAATCGTCAACAACAAAATGCACACCGATGGGGGCGACACCTCTCGGGATCTCGCCATCAACAATACCGCCGTGCTTTGCCAGCACATTCGTCACCACTTGAACAGGCACATACGCATAAACCGTTTGTGTTGGTTTGTCGGGTTCTTCGGCCCAAGCCATCAATAGTTCTTCGCGCTGACTCGGATAGCCTACCTCAACTTCTTCATACTTGTCCGCATTATTAGTGCGCGGTGTGCAGTACCCACCAGCGAACGCTTGCACACTCATACTAAACCCATCTGCACACACAACTTGGCGGTTCCTGTTGGAGCCGGCTGTGTTAAAAAACTCATTTACGTTACCCATTAGTCAAACTCTCCATCTCTAACATGCTTCAAATCGTTCCTAAGAAAATAACCATCTGTTTGATGATAGGTCTTTCCGTATCGGCTACCTGGACCATCTTGCATCCAATTGACGTAATAGAAAACCTTTTCGTTCTTGGAACACTGTTTTGCCTACCCAAGGATTATCTTCCACTCTGACCATAGACCAACTAATGGCTTTTCTCATTCCAGATGTCCCACGTCCATGTCTGCTTTCTGAAGCATACGTCGAGTGTCCTCGATCTTGGCTTCACTAACCACCTCCAGCAGTTTGATTTCAATCGTTGCGCCTCCGTCATCCCAATGAATACGCGCGCACCTGCGACCATGCTCAATGGCTGTTTCTGGTGGTCCTACTTCGGTAACAATCCCGCGAAGCTCTTGATCGTGTATACTCCAAACCAAATTGCCGACTTTCATGCTTCCACCTGTGTCTCGTAAATCTGGTACTGCGCCTGTTCGTTAATGTCCCACGAATACTCCCACCAGTCCTCAACAATACCGCGAAGTTGCTCTCTGCTATATTGCATCAAATCTTCCTCGGGATTGTGTGGCAAGCCGGGACGCATATCTTCCATCTCATCCTCATCAATGCCGTCACACATATCTGAACGCACTGTTTTGATCGCTGTGATCAGTGCGCCTTTCTCTGTCAAGTGCGAGGATACATAGCTTTCATTGTCATACAGGCAAGTATGTCGTACTACCCAAATGTTCATGCTTGCACCATCTGCGGCGTGGCGTCGATGTTGTAGTTGCGATCGGCCATTCGATCCCAACTGATTTCGGTCCAGTCAGCAAAAATCTTCCAAAGATCCTTGCTACTCATTTGTTTCATCTTGTCGTAATCCCACTCAAAAGGTTCTTTGGCTTCTTGGATTGCTTTTTCATTCTCCGTGTATGCGTATATATCGCGCATAACAGACAAAGCAGAATCCCTATCATCAACGTTCAAGAAGTCCAGTATATCAGTAATAGCCGCCAATGCACAACCCTTCTCAGTCAAGTGTATTGAACTAAACATTTCACCCTCGTATGTTCCGTGTAAAACCCAAAGTTTCATAGTTTTTTCTCCTTATACATATAAGATAACACCCTTGACCGCGACAGTCAAGACTGGAGTTGTCAGGAGCCAGTCAAATGCATCACATCATAGTTGATGGCGTCCATGATGACCTCAAACCCATCACACCAGACAATCCACATTGGTTGCTTGTTTCTGTCAAGATGCTCCCACTCTCGCAATACGATCCCTGGGTTGGACCAATCATCTTTGCCAAAGCCTATTGGCTTGAACGATATTAGATCACCGATTTTCATTTATCACCCTCAAATGTGTTTTTTTCCATGAGCCACTTGGTGCGCTCGGAGAAGACCATCTCACTATGCACTCCGATGAGCTACAAGAAAGTATAAGGCCCACACATGGGATGCCACGTTGCTCATCATAGACATTCACCACATAATCACCGGCCTTCATCTATCAGTTCCAAATCCGTAATCGGAATTGCCCTCTTGTCGCCCCTGAACAATACAACCGCATGTGGTTCTGGTTCGACCTTGTTCCAGTCTCCTATCTTATTGCCAAGGGCGTCCGTGCGCCAACACTTTTTTTCAACAAACTCAACAACAAGGCCGGCGCGGAATGACGACCCATGTACCGCTGAAAGTTTTACTAGATCACCCACTTTCATTTATCACCATCAATTTTTCCTTGTCGAGCCACCAAAGTTCGCCGTCCGTAAACAGCACTTGGGCTGATTCTGTGTTGTGGCCTGTCCGTGACATCTTGACCACAATACCATGCTGTTGCTGATAGTGATCCATACTATCATTCAATGTATTTTCCCACTTTACCAAATCACCGACTTTCACTTAATACCTCCAGTGTCCATACCGTGTTCCAATCAACCGGTGCGTCTGCACAATCGTCGAACCAGTGAACTTTCACTTGCCTCATTCCATTTGTCGCCAATACCACGCCATGGCCCAGCCATCCTTCAGGATCGTTCTTAACTCTTACTAGATCGCCCACTTTCATTTATAATCTCAAAATCAAAACATTCCATACACCGCTCGTCTTTTATTTTACGTCGAGATAGCTCAATAATTTGACGACGGTGATGCCTAATCATATTATAATGCGATTCGATACACCTGTCAATCAGTTTTTCTTCGTGCGGGTTCATCGTTTACTTCCTTTTGACATACTATTGTTGCATCCTGTTCTTCATGTAACTTTACTACATAGAAGACCTTACCTTCGTAAATCTCGCAAGGGAAGGCTTCAACGGGCATAACTGCCGTGGCCGGCCCGCCGTTAGATGCCGGTGTAGTATTTAGTTCAACCGTGGCAAAATGGGCGTCGAAAGAATCGATCATCCCCACTAAAATAAATGTTGTTAGCATTTGCATATTACTTATTCTCCTTTATAGGTTTTAAATTGCTCTCGCGCAAGTTTTGATAGCGGCCAGTAGTATACCAGAAAACTTTATAGAAGTTATTCTTTTCTCCAAATATATCTACTACCACGCCGCAGATGTCTCCCTGGGGAAATAAGCTGCCTTGGGCGTGTACCACTAAATCTCCTTTCTCATACATCATAGGCTTCCAGGTAACTTATCCACTCTTCTGAAACCTGGCCATCGTGCCAACGTATTTCAAA
>UEXL01000411.1_pt1 | contig 11018 bp, 12 predicted proteins | sample 1796671 | NCBI WGS metagenome assembly UEXL01 (sample SAMEA4772471, study PRJEB27181) | metagenome
CCCGTATGGGCATGGAACGTTCACCGCTTGACCATTTCCGCTGCTGCTGATGGCTGCAACGTTACTGGATCTGGATCGACTGCTGACGGAAAAATTCCTGCTGATGGTCGGCGGCAAGGGCGGCGTGGGCAAAACCACGACCGCCTCGGCCCTGGCCCTGCGCGCCGCCGACCAGGGACGCCAGGTGCTGCTGGTATCCACCGACCCGGCCCACAGTCTGGCCGACGCCTTCGACCGCCCCATCGGCAACCGCCCTACCCGCCTGGCCCCCAATCTGGTTGCCTGGACCCGGATCAGGAAGTGGATGCGTATCTGGATCGGGTCAGCGCCCAGATGCGCCGCTTCGCCGGCCCGGACCAGGTGCGCGAACTGGAAGCAACTGCGCCTGAGTCGCCAGTCTCCTGGTGCTCAGGAAGCTGCCCTGCTGGAGCGTATCGCCCGCACCATTGACGAAGACAGCCGCGACTTCGACCTGCTGATTTTTGATACCGCGCCTACCGGCCACACCCTGCGGCTACTGAGCCTGCCGGAAGTGATGGCCGCCTGGACCGATGGCCTGCTGCGCCATAGTGAAAAGGCACGGACACTGGGCAAGGTGCTCAGCCACCTGACTCCCGGCAAGGACCTGGACAGCCCGCTGCAGGACCCCACCGAGCACGCCACCGCCGATCTGGATCCCCGAAGCCGGGAAGTCGCGGAGACTTTGATGGCCAGGCAGCGCCTGTTTCATCGCACCCGCAGACAGCTCAGTGATCCGCTGCACACCGCCTTCCTGTTTGTGCTGACCCCGGAGCGGCTACCCATTCTGGAAACCGCCCGTGCCGTAGCGACACTTTCCGACAGCCATATCCCGGTAGCCGGGGCCATCGTCAACCGGGTGCTTGCCGATGCCGCTGACAGCGCCTTTTTCGCCGCCCGCCTGGCACGCCAGCAACGACACATAATCCAACTGGATGAAGCTCTCAAGGGGCTGCCCAGAATCCAGTTGCCGCTGCTGGAAGACGATATTCAAGGGCTGGATGCGCTTCGAAATTTCGCCGCCCTGCTGGGCGCGACGGTCTAAATCGGCCTGTTTCGAGCGTTCCATTCCCGTTAGGCGCTAGCCAGTTGACTGACCATAAAAAGCCCGCACTCATTTGAGTGCGGGCTTCTTGTTTGGCGGAGGGGGTGGGATTTGAACCCACGGACGGTCTCCCGTCGCCGGTTTTCAAGACCGGTGCATTCGGCCACTCTGCCACCCTCCGAACAGGTCAGCAATAATACATGAGCAACAAAGTCAGTCAATCGCGGTACGCAAATCAGGATGGCAAATGGTTGAAAGTTAACCAAAACCGACGTTCACCGACGTCCTTTTGGTCTACTGAAGATAAATCCGTTACTGATAACCATGACGCTACAGATGCCGGCATCACGATGATGACGATATCCACTATCTTGGCGCGACAAATTTCCCCAAAGGGCTCCCGCGGCTCTCCCCCTCGAAAAACCACAAAAAACAAGGCTTTTCGCCTGCTTTCATTGCTTGATTTTGACGCGGCCGCCCTTATTATCACAGGTACAATTCGCAGGATGAGTGCAAACACATGAATAACCAGACCAACCCCTATTCCGTCTCCTCGCACGGTGCTGCCGTCACCGGAGAACGTGCGGCCCAGGTATTGAAGAACACCTACATGCTGCTGGGGCTGTCACTGATTGTAGCTACCGGTGCATCCTGGTTTGCCATGGCCAGCAACATCGGTTTCGTTAACGTATGGCTGACCCTCGGCGTCTACTTCGGCCTGCTGTTTGCCACCAATATGCTCCGCAATAGCGCCTGGGGCATCTTGGCCGTATTCGGTCTGACCGGCTGGCTGGGCTTTACCACCGGCCCGATCATCAACATGTACGCGCAAATGCCTGGCGGCATGGAAACCGTGACCATGGCTCTGGGCGGTACTGCTGGGATCTTTGTGGCCATGTCAGCCATCGCTCTGGTGACCAAGAAAGACTTCAGCTTCATGACCAACTTCATCATGGTCGGTATTCTGGTGGCTTTTGTTGCGGCAATCGCCAATATCTTCTTCGCCATCCCGGCACTTGCCCTGGCGATCTCCGCCGCTTTCGTATTGCTGTCCTCAATGCTGATCTTGTGGCAGACCAGCGCCATCATTCACGGCGGCGAGACCAACTACATCATGGCCACGGTGACCCTGTTCGTGTCCTGTATAACCTCTTCATGTCTCTGCTGCACCTGCTCACCGCCCTCGGCGGCGACGATTGATGCGGTTTGCCTTCTGGTCAATGCGGCGGCGGATTCCGCCGCCGCACTGACCGCTCTCCACACCGCCCAAGCCCTGCTGGGCCTCTCAGATCACCAACTTTATCGCCTTTTTCTACCGGGATGCCGTGCACCTGGCACATCGTCATGCTTGCTGACGGAGCCCAAGCCAATGCGGCCCAGCAATGGCAGCAATGGCTGGCTGACAACCCGCTGGACGCGGTGGTTTGTGTGGGGGCGGCACAGCGCCGGGGAGTGGTAGCGGATACCCTGGCGGACGGTTTCTCCCTGGCCGGACTGGGACAGTGGGCAGATGCCCTGATTCACAGCGATCGGGTAATACAGTTTGGCTAATCAGATTCTCTATATCGCCAGTGGCAGCGCACCGCTTTCCAGCCAGTTTCAGGAAACCCTGGATATGCGCTGACGGGTGCAGCCTTCGGCCAGCCCACGATCCTGTGGCTCACCGAAGACTGCCTACAGCAACTGCAATTGGCACCCAGCGACAGCCTGGCACAGCTGCCGGACTTCGGCGTACGCTGTGTCACCGAGGGCGCTGGCGCCGGTCGCTACAATCCCGGTGGAGACTCGACTCGCAATCTTGCAGACGCTGCGCGACCAGTGCGGTCAGGTTCTGGTGTTCTAAGGCGATGATTCACCTGATAGGTTTCACCCCGGACAGCCCCCAGAGCCAGGTATTTGAAAGCCTGTATCGGGAAGGCGATATCTGTGTCTTCAGCGATGCTGGCCTGTTGTTTGCTTCACGGTTGTCTCTGCAAGGCGACGGTTACCTGCTTCAGCATCCCGCACTGGCCCTGCCAGAGACAGCCCTTTGCCGGTTATCGACCATGCCCGGCTGCTGGAGCTGGTCGCCGAACATGGCCCTTGTACCAGTTGGTATTGATATAACGCTCACACGCAGTACGCTGCTCGCAACTTGCACTCCTGCCGGGCATCTACGAGGTTGACCATGACTGAACATGCTTTTGCCCCCTTTGTACGGACGCTTGGCCGCGGCAAACGGGCCCGGCGCAGCCTCACCCGGGAGGAAGCCCGGGAGGCCATGCAAGCCATTCTGGATGGCCAGGTGGAGGATATTCAGCTTGGCGCTTTCCTGATGCTGCTACGGGTAAAGGAAGAAACCCCGGAGGAGCTGGCCGGCTTTCTGGATGCCTGCCGCCCGGTTTGTTATCAGGCACTGGAAACCCTGCCGGACGTGCAGCTGGACTGGCCCAGCTATGCGGGCAAGAAGAAACACCACCCCTGGTACCTGCTGGCTGCCTTGTTGCTGGCCAACCAGGGCATCCGCACCCTGCTCCACGGTGGCCCCGCCCACACTCCCAACCGGGTTTACAGTGACCAGCTGCTGCCACAACTGGGGCTGCCGGTAGCTGGTTCGCCACAGGAGGCCGCCGCGCATCTGGATCAACATGGCCTGGCGTATCTGCCACTGGAGACCTTCTGCGCGCCTCTATCGCGTTTGCTGACCCTGCGCTACTTCCTGGGCCTGCGCTCCCCCATCAACACCCTGGCGCGTAGCCTCAACCCGTCCAGAGCCCCCCTGTCCATGCAGAGCGTCTTCCACCCGGCCTATATCGAGCTGCACCAGGGCGCAGCCGACCTGGCCGGCGATCAGGACCTGCTGCTGTTCAAGGGCGAAGGCGGCGAACTGGAAATCCGCCCGGACGCCCGCACCCAGATCACCGGCATCCGCCACGGTGAACATCTGGAAGGCGCAGCCGTTCTGGACAACGTCATGCCACGGCAAAGCCCCCCTGGCGAGCCGGATGCACAAACGGTGCGGGCGGTATGGCGTGGCGAGCAGAGCGATGACTATGGCGAAAATGCAGTGATCCAGACCGTAGCGGTAGCGCTATGGGGGCTGGACCGGGCGGCTTCCCTGGAGCAGGCGCAGGAGCAGGCACGTGAGTTGTGGCAAAACAGGGACAAGGGACTAATTGATAATGGATAGTTGAGAATTGATAACTACGAATCAACGCGGCACCACCTGAAACACAAGAGGCCGCGCTCAAGCCATGAGCGCGGCCTCTTGCGTACGAGCGACTGATTCCCTCTCACGCTCCGTTATCAATTATCCATTCTCAATTATCAATTGCCCTTCCCAAACCATTCAAACTGCGAATGCAGGCTCACCACGCTGCCGACAATAATCAACGTGGGTGCATGGATTTCGCGGCCTTCAATCTGATCCGGCAGGCTATCCAGGGTGCCGGTGATCACTTCCTGAAGATTGGTGGTGCCTCGGGAGACCAGCCCTATTGGCGTGTCCCCGGCGCGACCGTGTTCCATCAACTTGCTGCAGATCTGTCGCAGACCGACCAGCCCCATGTAAAACACCACGGTTTCGGTTTCACTGACCAGGTGCGGCCAGTCCAGATCCACCGTGCCATCCTTGCGGTGGCCAGTAACGAAACGGACGGACTGGGCATGATCCCGGTGGGTAAGCGGGATACCGGCATAAGCGGCACAACCGCTGGCCGCAGTAATGCCCGGCACCACCTGAAAGTCGATGCCTTCGGCCACGATCAGGTCGATTTCCTCACCACCACGACCGAAGATAAAAGGATCACCTCCTTTAAGGCGGCACACCTTCTTGCCCTGTTTGGCGTAGTGGACCAACAGTTCGTTGATGTTGTCCTGGGGCAAGGCATGCTTGTCGCGGGCCTTGCCCACGTAGACCAGCTCCGCATCCCGACGGGCAAGATCCACAATGCCCTTACCCACCAGGCGGTCATAGAGAACCACATCCGCTTTCTGCAACAGGCGCAGAGCCCTGAAGGTGAGCAAATCCGGGTCACCGGGACCGGCACCCACCAGATACACCTCCCCTCGACTGAGTCGTGACGCATCCGCCGCCTCAATGGCCTCGGCAAGCATGACTTCCGCCTCACTGTCCTTGCCGGCCATGACCTTCTCGACCAGCGGCCCCTCCAGGGCCTGCTCCCAGAACAGACGGCGGGCGCCCACATTGTTGAGCTTGTCCTTGAGGGGCTGGCGAAACCTGGCCATCAGGTCGGCAAGACGGCCCCAGCGAGCCGGCAACATGGACTCCAGCTGGCTACGTAGCTTGCGCGCCAGTACCGGCGAGGCGCCAGAGGAGCTAATGCTGATCAGTACCGGCGAACGATCCACAATAGCCGGGAAAATGAAGTCACCCAGGGACGGGTTGTCCACCACATTGACCGGCAATCCCCGAGCCTGGGCCTGCTGCGCCACCGCCGCATTCACCGCCGGGTCATCGGTGGCGCAGATAACCAGTGTCTGTCCGGTCAGATCGCTACTTTCAAAGGCCCGCTCATGGATGACACCCTGGCTTTGCACCGCAATGTCGCGCAGATCCGCGCACACATCGGGAGCAACTACGCTCACCTTTGCACCGGATCGATGCAGAAGACGCCCTTTGCGCAGGGCCACTTCGCCGCCCCCCACAAGCAGGGCCGATTTGCCCTGCAGTCGCCAGCTGATTGGTAGGAATTCCATCAATGCTCCCGGTTTCAATGAGCAGGAGCGTGCTACTGCAACCGCTCCAGGCCTCTCATGTAGGGGCGCAATGCCTCCGGTACGGTCACGGAACCATCGTCATTCTGATAGTTCTCCAGGATCGCCACCAGTGTACGCCCTACTGCCAGACCAGACCCATTCAAAGTGTGTACCAGTTCGGGCTTGCCGGTTTCCGGGTTGCGCCAGCGAGCCTGCATGCGACGCGACTGGTAGTCACGGAAGTTGGAGCAGGACGAAATTTCCCGGTAGCGCTGCTGGCTGGGCAGCCAGACTTCGATGTCATAGGTTTTGGACGAGGAAAAGCCCAGATCCCCACCACACAGGATCACTACCCGGTAGGGCAGATCCAGCTTCTGCAAAATCGCTTCGGCATGGCCGGTCAGCGCCTCAAGCGCCGCATCGGATTCTTCCGGGCGTACCATCTGCACCAGCTCCACCTTTTCGAACTGGTGCTGGCGGATCATGCCGCGGGTGTCCTTGCCGTGACTGCCCGCTTCAGAGCGGAAACAGGGGGTATGGCAGGTATAACGGCGGGCAGCGCCTCCGCTTCGAGAATTTCGTCGGCGGCCAGATTGGTGACCGGCACCTCGGCGGTGGGAATCAGATACAGCTCGCGCTCACCTTCCATCTTGAACAGGTCATCCGCGAACTTGGGCAGCTGGCCGGTGCCGCGCAGGGCTTCCGGCCCCACCAGGTAAGGCACATAGACTTCTTCTGATAGCCATGTTCGCTGTGAATGTCGAGCATGAAATCGATCAGCGCCCGGTGCAGACGGGCCAGGCCACCGGTCATTACCGCAAAGCGGCTGCCAGAGAGTTTGGCGGCACGCTCGAAATCGAGACCGCCATGCCCCAGCGCCTCACCGACATCCACGTGATCCTTGGGCTCAAACGGCAAGGTTTTCGGTGTGCCCCACTGGCGCACTTCCACGTTGTCTTCTTCGTCATTGCCGGCCGGCACGGCGTCTTGCGGCACATTGGGAATGCCCATCAGAAAGTCACGAATTTCTTCCTGAATCGCCTTGGCGCTAGCCACTTCCTGATCCAGTTCTGCATCAATGGTCTGCAGGGTGTCGGCCACCTGGGCCTTGGCCTCCTCCACCGCCATGCCGGACTTGATCAGCTCGCCCACCTGCTTGGAGGCTTTCTTGCGATCGGCCTGCAACTCCTGGGAGCGCATGTCTGCCTGCTTGCGCTTGGCATCCAGGCAGCAAACGCTTCAAGATCCAGGTGTAACCGCGTTTGCTCAGCGCCGTTTTGATCGCTTCACCGTCCTGCCGCAGGGCACGAATATCCAGCATGTTTCTTTTACTCCAAAATCAGAAAGGCGAGCTACAAGCTGCAAGCCTCAAGCTTCAACGCGGCAAGAATTGTCGTTACGTGAATGCCTACTCCGCGATTTGAGCGCGGGAAAAGCGTTCGCCATGCCAGCATGGCTCCTTCACGGTGTATTTTTCGGCTGGTCCCCACATTATTCAAAAATCAGTCGTCCCAGTGCCAATCCCGCTATACCCAGCAGCAAGCAGACCGACACCGACGCCATCGCATAACCGGCCGCCAGCGAAAAGGCTTTGGCTTCCACCATCCGCACCAGCTCAAACGAAAAGGTGGAAAAGGTTGTCAGGGCACCGAGCATGCCGGTCATCAATGCCAACCGCCATACATCACCCACCGGCAAGCTGGCCAGCATGATCGCCAGCAAGCCGAACAGAAAGCTGCCCACCAGATTCACACCGAAGGTGGCCCAGGGCCAGGCAGGCATGGACGGCACCCCAATCCACAGGGTGGTGGCAAAACGCAGACAGCGCCAATGGCACCACCGCCGGCAACCGCGAGCCAGGGCGCCAGGGTCGCCATGCTCATTGCTCCTCTCCGTAACGGGTCCAGTCGCTGCTGGCGTTCAGCCCACGCAGGCGGGCCAGCTTTTCCCCTACCTTGATTTCCAGCCCGCGATTTACCGGCTCATAAAGCCGGGTATGTTGCAGGCTCACCGGAAAGTAATTCTCCCCGGCCACAAAGGCCTCGGGAAAATCGTGGGCATAATGATACTCGGCACCGAAGCCTTCGTCTTTCATAAGCTGGGTTGGCGCATTGCGCAGATGCAATGGCACTTCGTCGGTGGGCTGCTGGCGAACCAGAGCGCACGCCTGATTATAGGCGTTGTAGACGGCATTGCTTTTCGGCGCAACGGCCAAGTAGGCAATGGCTTGGGCGATGGCCAACGCTCCTTCCGGGCTCCCCAGTCGCTCCTGCACATCCCAAGCCTGCAGGCACAGGGTCAATGCCCGCGGGTCCGCATTACCGATATCTTCACTGGCCATGCGAACCACGCGGCGGGCAATGTACAGCGGGTCACACCCACCGTCCAGCATGCGCGCAAACCAGTACAGGGCGGCATCCGGGTCGGAGCCACGCACGGATTTATGCATGGCACTGATCTGGTCGTAGAACAGGTCGCCGCCCTTGTCGAAACGACGTACTGCATCGCGCAGTACCTCGCGCATCAGCTCCGCATCGATTTGCGGTGTCTCCATGTCGGCAAGGTCCGCCGCCACTTCGAGCATATTCAATAACCGCCGGGCATCGCCGTCGGCGTAGTTGAGCAGCAGCTCCTGCGCCTCGGCATCCAACTGCATGCCGTTAAGACTCGGATCCTGCAGAGCTCGCTCCAGCAAACCGGTCAGGTCATCCGGGGCCAGCGCCCGCAACCGGTACACCCGGGCCCGCGACAACAGCGCGTTGTTTAGCTCGAACGAAGGGTTTTCGGTGGTGGCGCCAATAAAGGTGATGGTGCCTTCTTCAACATGAGGAAGAAACGCATCTTGCTGGGCCTTGTTGAAGCGGTGCACCTCGTCCACAAACAGGACAGTGCGGCGCCCCTGCCCCAGCCGAATCTGGGCCTGCTCAACCGCAGCGCGGATATCTTTTACACCTGACAGCACAGCAGATAGCGTAATGAACGCGGCATCCACGGTTTGCGCCATGATCAACGCCAGGGTGGTTTTGCCGGTACCCGGCGGGCCCCACAGAATCATGGAATGCAGCTGGCCTCGATCCAGGGCTTGGCGCAGCGGCTTGCCCTCGCCAACCAGGTGCTGCTGGCCCACATAGTCATCGAGCTGGGAGGGTCGCAGGCGCGCCGCCAGTGGCTGTGCCTGCTGGGCGGCATCGGCGGCAAAAAGATCGCTCATGGAAAACGCCTACTGGTAACCGGGCAGCGGCCGGGAGAGCCGGCCGTTACCCTCTATTACTGTTGTTGCTGAATGACATCTGTGCCTTCAGGCGGCTCGAAGTGGAACAGGTCGCTGTCGATGCCCCCGTTCAGGCTCAGGCTTTTGAAGTCGATCACCGTCTGCTGGCCCAGCGCGTCCTGCAGGCGCATGGACGCAGGCTCATCACCCTTGAAGGTGACATCCAGCTGATCGAACAGCGGGTCCTGGCCTTTCGGCGTGAGCCGGTAAGTGACTTCAGCACCCTGATTGTCTCGCTCGGAAATGCTGAACGCCTTGGCCACATCCGCAGGCTTGCCACCAAACAACAGGGCCGGTGTCTGGCCCAAATCCTGGCTCAATTGGCGCACTACCACCTGCTCCAGGTCCTTATCATAGACCCAGACGGTTTTACCGTCAGAGGCCGCCATCTGCTCGTAGGGAGATTCAGTGAGCCAGTAAAACTGGTTCCCGCGGGCCACCTGAAAACGACCCGTGGCTTCTTGCATGTGCGTGCCGCCCTGATCCAGCACCACCTGCTCAAACTCTCCTTTCATGGATTTGAGTGTCTGCAAGCGGTCCAGCAGATCATCCGTGGCGCCCGCCCATGCAGTAGACGCAAACAGCACAGCAGGCACCAACGTCAGGCTCAACAGCAACTTCTTCATTCAATCTCCTTATTTGACCGGCGGCGGCGCGATCACTTCGCGCTGGCCATTGTTACCGGCCTCAGTGACTACCCCTGCCATTTCCATAGCTTCCACCAGGCGGGCGGCGCGGTTGTAGCCAATTTTCAGTTTTCGTTGCACGGACGAAATGGACGCCCGTCGGGATTCGGTGACGATCGCTACCGCTTCATCGTAGAGCGGATCGTTTTCATCATCACCGCCGCCAGCCCTTTCCATGCCGGGCATCGGCGCGCTGAGGTCGCTCCCACCATCGAGAATTTCTTCCAGATAGTTTGGCTCGCCGCGTTTACGCCAATCGTCACAAACCCGGTGCACCTCTTCATCTGAGACAAAGGCGCCGTGAACACGTTCCGGAACACTGGTGCCGCCGGGCAAATAAAGCATGTCACCATGGCCCAGCAGCTGTTCAGCCCCGCCCTGATCAAGCACCGTGCGGGAATCGATTTTGGACGACACCTGAAAACCAATACGCGACGGCACGTTGGCCTTGATCAGGCCCGTAATCACATCCACGGACGGACGCTGGGTGGCTAGAATCAGGTGGATACCCGCGGCTCGCGCTTTCTGGGCGATCCGGGCGATCAGCTCTTCCACCTTCTTGCCCACGATCATCATCATGTCGGCAAATTCATCAATGACGATCACAATATAAGGTAGATGCTCAGCCAGCGGCGCCTCTTCCTCCAGGTTCATGGGATCGTCCGGCTTCCACAGAGGGTCCTTAAGGGGCTCACCTTTCTTCTTGGCGTCCTCTACTTTGCGGTTGTAGCCGGAAATGTTACGCACCCCCATGGAGGCCATCAGCCGGTAGCGGCGCTCCATTTCCCCGACCCCAGCGCAGCGCACCGGCCGCTTCCTTCATGTCGGTGACCACCGGGGTGAGCAGGTGCGGAATGCCATCGTAAACCGCCAGTTCCAGCATCTTGGGGTCAATCAAAATCAGGCGAACGTCATCCGGGCTGGACTTGAACAGCATGGACAACAGCATGGCGTTCACCCCCACGGATTTACCGGAACCGGTGGTGCCGGCCACCAGCAAGTGGGGCATTTTGCCAAGTCAGCCATTACCGGGCCACCGGAAATATCCTTGCCCAGGGCCATGGTCAGGGGCGACGGTGCCTGATCAAACATCTGTGTGCCGACCACTTCGGTAAAGCGGATCATTTCCCGTTGCTCGTTGGGGATTTCGATCCCCACGGTGGTCTTGCCGGGAATCACTTCCACTACCCGCACGCTGATCACCGCCAGCGACCGAGCCAGATCCTTGGCCAGGTTGGTGATTTTAGACACCTTAATACCCGCAGCAGGCTGGATCTCGAAGCGAGTAATTACCGGGCCG
>UEXL01000673.1_pt1 | contig 10999 bp, 17 predicted proteins | sample 1796671 | NCBI WGS metagenome assembly UEXL01 (sample SAMEA4772471, study PRJEB27181) | metagenome
AATATAATCAAGACCACAGTTGCAATTTTGAATGGGGAGGCCAATTTATTTTCAGGCCAAAAAGGCAAGTAAGTGATGAACATTTTGAAATGATTGCCCAAGCAGGAGGAGACCAATTTTATGTTGGATACGAAACTGGATCTGACAAAGTAAGATGGGAGATGGACAAAAAATTTACCAACGAGGATACACAATATCAGTTGGAACAGTTCTCTAAAAACAATCTGAAAGTGTATTTCTTAATGCTGACTGGGTATCTCACAGAAACACTTAAAGATCATAATGATACTATGGCAATATTTCCTAAATGGCAAAGGTTTGTTGCGGATGGTACCATCAGCGGTATTGATTTATCACAAGGAACTTTACATTTTCTTGCAGGCTCGCCAGTGGAGAAAATGATAGAAACGCATGGGGTACAATTTTATGACCTTGACACAAAAGTAGGAGGACAATACTACAGAGACTATGCACTGTGGGAGTCTTCTGCAAATCCTGAACTTACAGTTCAAGAAAGGCTCAGACGCAAAGTAGAAATACATTATGAAGCTATCAAGTATAATTGGCCTATATCGAGAGGGGCTCAGAGATTACAGTCTGTAAAAAATATTGGAGATAGGTACATAAAATACTTGGAATCTAAAAAGATAGGACCAGTGAGTGTTGATCAAACAGGACTGCATTGGATAGAGTAAATACATGGATGACACTAGATGAACTAAAAACACTTGCAGGCATTGGTGTATACAGCACTGCTAACGAAAATATTTCAATCGCAGGCACTGAAAAAGCACGCATCCAACGTAAAAATAAAATTCAACCAGGTTCAGAGGATTGGTTCAAGTTGTGGTTTTCGCGTCCATACTTAACTGGTGCTGGCTTCAGAGGAAGAAAGAAAAAATGAGACTCTTTGAAATACTTGCAGAAAGTAAACACAAAAGGATACCACGCAAAAAAGGACAAAAGCGTAAAAGCAAAAAACACTCTGACCTATACACAGATGAAGATCCCAAAGGCACCATCCATGGACTTGGGTTCAAAGACGAAAGCACAGCAAGATCAAGTGTATCTAAAATACGTAAGTCTGGAAGATCTCATGCACACAAAATACAGGCTGCAGTAGCCATGGAGCAGAGAGCTAAAGCGGCAGGCAAAGCAGGACCAGCTGCCATATACCGAAAATACATCAACTCAATGAAAAAGAAAACAAAGGCCAAAAACCAAAAATGAACATAGAAGAAATCATAGGTATGCCCATGCATCACACAGCAAAGCCTTTAGGACTAAAGAAAGTCCGCAAAGGTGGCAAGACATTCTATGAGCCTATCAACAAAGATCCACGCAGGGGAGAAGGCAATCAAGTTTCGATCAAAGACAACTTTGCTGATAAAAGTCAAGGAAAATCACGTCCAGGCAGAGTCAAACGTTCAGGTGCATCATGCAAAGGATCAGTGGCTTCGCTAAGAGCAAAAGCAAGAAAATATGGAGGCGAGCGTGGCAGAATGTATCATTGGTGTGCCAACATGAAGTCCGGACGTAAAAAATAAAACTAAAATAATATATGTCACAAACCAAATATAGGTATTTCCTTTCATTGTGTTATTCAAACACAAGCAATAAAAGTTTTTTAAGAGTATCGCACAGTCAGCAAATTTTACAAGAAGTTGATTGTGATTCAATTACTAAAATTATTAATATTCCCTTAGAATGTCAAGATGACATCAGATTTCAGTTTTTTTCTGAGGATTCCAACATGTGTACATTTATTGGCGCTGGCATATCAAAAGAATCTAGTAAACTTACACACTTATTATTTCTTGACCCTTCCCATGTGAGACATGCCAAGGAAACAATGTTTGGTGAAGGACAACTGTCGCCCCTATTTTCAGAAAGAGAATGTACTTTCAAATCTTCACTGAAAATATTACCATCGATTTCAAGTAGAGATCGAGTAGTAACTTGGATAAACGACAATGATAAAAAGACTTACAGTGCAGTGCCTGCATATTGGATTGCTCGTTACCGATCAGGAGTGGCATGTTTTTATAGAAATGGAGGATCAAAAGATTCCCAAGCTTGAATGTTTTTAGCAAAGTTGAATTTGATAGCCAAAACAACGTGGTCAAACTCATTAAATTGAATAAATTTCAAATTATAATACCAAGTGACAGATTACTAGGATGCAAAAGTGTCACTAGTGAGTTAGAATATCTAAACTTTGTACGCAATGCATTTTTTTTGTTGCCAGTGTGTTAGATCCACACTGATCATTTTATAAATAAATATTAGCATGAAAATACAAGACATACTGGAACAAGCAACAGCAGGTGCTACATCCGCAGGCAACATTGCTTCAGTGGCAAATCCGCACATTGCAAATCCAGACAGATTCAAAAAATCATACACAGGATCGCCTGGAAAATCAGGAACAAAATCACCAAGGCACAAAAAAGCAAAAAAGCCAAAACCAACTGACAATGCTCTTGATATGAATGTGTCTATATTTGGTGCTCCTTTGAAAAGATGATTGCGATCCACAGTGATCACAACCCCACCATAAGACTGTACATTAATGATGAAATCTTTCTAGATCAGACACTTGCCTGGCCAAACTGTGTTATTACACCGTACACTAACACCACTGACAACACAATAACCATAGAAAATGTAGGCGACAGCGACATCACTGCCAACGGCACTCTAGTCAAATCTTGGCATGGGTTGATTGAAATTGCAAATAAATAATGTATCATGAGCATTTTAAAAACAATATTTGAACAAGCCAAACAAGACAACAGAAACAGTCAGCCAAATCTAAATTATTAGACTTTGAAAAGATGATTGCTGATCAAGCAAGATCTCAAGGTATGATGCCACGTTCATATTTAGAATCGATGTGTCAAAAATCTGAATCATTTGCAAATTCCAACCTAGTCAAAGTTTTAATGGGCGAACAGGATAAAGCAGTAGCCAAAGATGCTGTGGATGCAAATGAAGGCCAAGGCGACATAGTAGAAGGTGCTGTAAAAGACTATCTCATGGACTTGGAAGATGATGCCATGAAGATGAGCAAAGATGACTTTGTCAAAAAGCATGGTGAAGGCAAAGCCAAAATATGGGACAAGGTAAACAGTTCTGCTTACAAAGACATCAGTGACTTGATGGATGGCAACGAGTTTGCACAAAAAGTGCAACAACTCAAAGCACAAGGAGCCAAGCCAGGAACCAAGTTTAAAACATCAGATGGCCAAGAACACACGCTCGAACAAATGTATGCACAAACATTAGAATTCATGAGCATCCTAGAAAAGAAAATTAAAGAGCAATCCCAAACAGTTGAAGAAAATGCTCCTATCACAGAACAAGAATTTGAAGCATTGGCAGAAAAGAAAGATGCCTGCTATCACAAAGTAAAATCAAGATACAAAGTATGGCCATCGGCTTACGCTTCTGGTGCTCTTGTGCAGTGCCGCAAAGTAGGCGCAGCCAATTGGAGCAACAAGAGCAAAAAGTAATGCGTCTTCTAGAACTAATTGAAATTGAAGAAGGCACACGCTGTTGGAAAGGCTATGAACGCAAAGGCTTCAAAACCATGTTTGGCAAACGAGTGCCCAACTGTGTCAAACGTGAAGACAGATATCTTGTGGTGGACAAATTCAATCAACCTGTAAAATTATTTGACAACGAACAACAAGTTGCTTACTTCAAAAAAAATCATCATTTACTTGATTCTTGTGAACACCATGATTTAGATGAGTCAAGTCATGCAGGACTCAGAGCATGGTTTGGCAAAGGCAAAAAAGGTGGAGCAGGTGGTGGTGGATGGGATCGTTACAACACCAAAGGTGAACGCATTGGCAAATGCGGTGACAAAAAACCCGGAGAAGGCAAACCCAAGTGCCTATCAAAAGCCAGAGCGGCAAGTTTAAGATCTAAAGGCGGTAAAAAAGCAATAGCTCAAGCAGTCAATAGAAAACGCAGAAAAGATAAAAACCCAGATAGAAAAGGCAAAGCTAAAAACGTAAGCAATAAGTATAAAAAATGAGTGAAGTAGTTTATCAAATTATCAAAGAAATATTAACAGACGATGAATCTAAATTAGTGCCGACAGCAAGATTAATTGATGACCTAGGAGCAGACAGCCTCACAGCAGTAGAAATTGTAATGGAAGTAGAAAAGAAACTTGACATCACAATTGATGACAGTGAAGTCGATAACATAGTCACAATTCAAGATGTAATAAATATAGTTGAGGCCAAACAATGAACTTTGAAGAACTAAAACATCACATTCAAAATCCACAAGCAGGCGATGTGTTGACATTTGAATTCGATGAAACATTGGCCATTGATGCACCTATCATCGAAGTGCATGAAGATAATATACTTGTATACACAGACGAAATAGGTGGCAAATTGATCAATGCACTTGAAGCTGAGTACAGAGGCAGAAAAGTAAAACTTAACAAACCCACACGTGGTGATGTCAAAAAATTTAAAGTATATGTCAAAGATCCCAAAACAGGCAACATCAAAAAAGTAAACTTTGGACATGGTGGCACATCTGCCAAAAGACCAACCATGAGAATAAGAAAATCAAATCCTGCCAGACGTAAATCATTCAGAGCAAGACACAACTGTGACAACCCAGGCCCAAAGACCAAAGCAAGATATTGGTCGTGCAGGAACTGGTAGATGGCATATCTCAATCATAACATTCCGCCATTCAGTGCTTACATAAGAAATGAATATCTTTTCAACCACACTAAAGGACATGGCGATTTCACATTTTGCGATATTCACACCACAAACTGCATGGAGCGTAGAGCAATACTGTTCGAATGTGTCTACTGCCAAATGGAGTAAACTGGACCAGACGTCCTATCAATGCATTTGTTTGGAAAAAGGATGCGCCAAAACACCCATTGAATATTCACATGTATTGGGACTGCTTCAGTTCATACATCAGTGTGCAGAGAAGAAACAGACTAGCAAACTGTCGTGCGGAACTGATTGATTGGCATGGTACCAAAAGAAAAGGAACATACATGTTCACAATTGATTTTGGTTGGGAAGACAAAGCAGGCATGCTGGACACAAACTTCTCAGAAGATCCAGAACACAAGTGTGCTCACATGTTTAGAATGGATGAAGGTACATTCTTTGCATATCCAAACAACAGAACAATTTGGTATGATGATGCTTTCATGGAAGAGCGATTAACCAAAAATCCAGGATATCTCATTGATCAAAATTTTTACACAGTTGAAAACACAAGAGAAGACACCATCACAGATGATTCATACTTTACACAGTGGGAACAAGACAAACCAGAACAGTTCAATGTAGACGACGATGACAGCCATGACATTGGCCCTGTGCATGTCAAAAGTCCATCTGATGTTAGTGAGGCAACAGATGAAACTGATTGAACTTGGTATAGATCTCAACAGACAAATTAAAGACCCAACTTCTCCTGGATCCAGAGGCATAGCACTCAACAAAACCAATCCAGCCAAAAGATATTTTGACATCATCGCAAAATTACCCAAACAAAACAATAGACAAAAGTAATATTTTGTTTTATAATAAGTTCAAGGAGTATTCTTATGAAAACATTGAACACAGAAGAACAAGCAAAAATAAAACACGTCATTGAGAGTGGCATCAAAGTCAAGCAAGAAGTAAAAGATTTATCAGAAGGTTTGAGAGACACAGTCAAAGCAGTGGCAGAAGAATTGGACATCAAACCAGCACTGTTGTCAAAAGCAATTGCAGTGGCATTCAAGGAATCATTGGCTGCTGAAAAACATGACATTGAGGAACTAGAAGAACTTCTAGCTGTTGCAAAGAAGGCTTAATGAGTTACGTAGACGCACTGTTTGATCGCGACGCAGACAAGATATCTGTGGTTGAACGCATCAAAGGCGAGAGAAGATATGTGGAATATCCTGCTCGCTATGTGGCGTACTATGATGACCCCAAAGGCAAATTCAAGTCAGTGTATGGCACTCCTGTGTCACGCATAGCAACCAAATCAGGCAAAGAGTTCAAACGTGAAGTACACATGCAGTCAGGCAAACGCATGTATGAGTCAGACATCAATCCAATATTCCGTTGTTTGGAAGAAAACTATCTGAACAAGGACGCTCCAGAACTACAAGTTGCATTCTTCGACATTGAGGTAGACTTTGATCCCAACAAAGGTTATGCCAAACCAGCAGATGCATGGGCACCAATCATATCCATCACTGTGTATCTACAATGGTTAGACCAATTGATATCACTGGCCATACCACCCAAGGACTTTCCAAATCCTGAGATCATCGAACAAGAATTTGAAAATACTATGCTGTGTGAATCTGAAGCAGACATGTTGGACAAATTTATCACGCTGATTGAAGATGCTGATGTGCTGAGTGGTTGGAACTCCGAAGGCTTTGATATTCCCTACACAGTGAACAGGATACAAAAAGTGATGTCCAAAGATGACACCAGACGCTTGTGCCTGTGGAACACATATCCACGCAAGAGATTGTTTGAAAGATTTGGCAATGAAGAAGTCTCATATGACATCATTGGTAGAGTGCATTTGGACTACATGCAACTGTACAGAAAATACACATATGAAGAAAGACATTCATATGCATTGGACTTTATTTCCAAGATGGAACTTGGCGAACAAAAAACTCCATATGAAGGCACACTGGATACATTGTACAACAAAGACTTTGTAAAGTTCATTGAGTACAACAGGCAAGACGTGGCACTGTTGGGCAGACTGGATGACAAACTAAAATTTATTGCACTGTCCAATGAACTTGCACATCAAAACACTGTGCTGATACAGACCACCATGGGTGCTGTGGCAGTGACAGAACAAGGCATCATCAACGAAGCACACAGGCGTGGCATGGTTGTGCCTGATAGAATAAGACGCGAACCAGGATCAGATCCTGCGGCAGGTGCCTATGTGGCATATCCTAAGAAAGGATTGCATGACTGGATTGGGTCCATTGACATCAATTCGCTGTATCCTTCAGTAATTAGAGCACTCAACATGGCTCCGGAAACCATTGTTGGACAACTGCGTCAGACACTCACAGAACAGAAGAAGAAATTGAACGCAGAATGACCATGGAGAAGAAATCCTTTGCAGGTGCATGGGAAGGCGAGTTTGGATCATTTGAATATCAAGCAGTGATGCGAAAAGACAGAGCACAAAGCATAACCATTGATTGGGAAAATGGCGAGTCCAACATACTCAGTGCGGCAGAAGTTTATGAACTGATATTCAATTCAGATCAACCATGGTTCCTCAGTGCTAATGGCACAATATTCACACATGAATTTGCAGGCGTGATTCCAGGCCTGTTGGAACGTTGGTATGCAGAACGCAAAGAACTACAGGCCAAAAAGAAAAAAGCAATGGATGCCGGCAATGCCACTGAAACTGCATTTTGGGACAAGCGACAGTTGGTAAAGAAAATTAATTTGAATTCACTGTATGGTGCTATCCTCAATCCAGGTTGTAGATTTTTTGACACACGCATTGGGCAAAGCACAACACTCACAGGTAGATGCATTACAAAACACATGGCTGCCAGAACAAATGAAATTATCTGTGGTGAATATGATTACAGAGGCAAGGCAGTGATTTATGGTGACACAGATTCTGTGTATTTCTCAGCATATCAACCACTCAAGACAGAAATTGATGCTGGCAACATTCCGTGGAGCAAAGACAATGTCACTGAGTTGTATGATTCAGTAGCAGAAGAAGTCAACAAATCATTCCCCAAATACATGTTGGATGGATTCAATTGTCCATCAACATATGGCAAACTGATTGCGGCAGGCAGGGAAGCAGTTGGTTCCCAAAGGCCTGTTTATCACAAAGAAAAGATATGCAATGAAAATTTATGATCTTGAAGGAGAAGCAGTAGACAAAATAAAAGCCATGGGGTTAGATTTGAAACGTTCTGACACGCCAGCATACATCCAGGACTTTTTGTCAGATGTTTTGGACAAAGTGCTGATAGGTGCTGAGGAAGAAGAGGTAATGGAATTCATCGCTGCCTTCCGTTTGGAGTTTAAGAAAATGCCAGGTTGGGAAAAAGGCTCTCCGCGTCGTGTGAACAAACTCACAGAATATCATTCACGTGAAAAGAGAAAAGGCAAAATCAACATGCCAGGACATGTCAGAGCTGCCATCAATTGGAACACTCTCAAGAAGGTTTATAATGACAGATATTCAATGGACATCATTGATGGACAAAAATGTATTGTGTGCAAACTCAAAGACAATCCCATGGGTTACACATCCATTGCATATCCAACAGATGAACTGAGAATACCAGATTGGTTCAAAGAAATGCCGTTTGCCGACAATGAAATGGAGGCCACACTGATCAATAAGAAACTAGACAACCTCATTGGTGTGTTGGATTGGGACTTTGGAGCATCAGAAGCAGACAACACTTTTGATAAATTATTTGGGTAATGGTATCACGCAAACAAATAAAACACGCCATTGAAGTTTTACAACAGGCCACTGACGAAGAATTTGCAGGAGTCAAAAAAGAACTTGCATCTTCTTTGAAAATAACCAAATCTGTTATTGAAGAGAGTGACAAAAAAATTCAAGCACTCACACAAGATCAAGGCAAATCTGTGTACTTGTTTGGATTCACTGAAAAATATGTTGCTCAGGTGGATGTGAAACATTCACACGCAGTGTCGCAGTTTGTTACAAATTGGTGCCAGCGTCAGACTGATTGGCGATATCCTTGGTGTTGGTTGATTGCAAATCAATATGATTATGTGCATCTATCAGTGAAGTCGCATTTGGTTTATGTTTGTTGCAATCATGTTGATACAGAAACACTTAACACCTATACCAAAACAAAAATTGGCAAAACAGACCGTGCTAATCCCCAAATGTTCAGAGTAAAACCTTTGGAATTGACAGGACACATCAGCAACTTTGATGTGCCACATGACCAGATAGGCACTTTGATTTGCATGGACTTGATTCCTTATCTAAGCATAGAGCAAATAGAAAACTTGATTGACAGTTGTTCACAAGTGCTGAGACCAGGAGGACAAGCACTGCTACATTTCAGTGACACTGATGGAGAACAAGAGTGGCAAAAAATTTATTGCACACAAAATTACCTATTGTTCCGAACAGTTGATCAAAGACTTGGCCAGCAAACGTGATTTGAAGTGTGATTTCTATCACATAGATGACATGTATTCATTTGCAGTGCTTACAAAAGCTGGCAAAAAAACAAGCATCAAATCTCACTTGACTGCAATGCAACCCACAGTCAAACGCAAAAAGAAAAGATTGTTTGACTTTAGCTCTAAATAATTCTATAATAAAACAACTTAGGAGATACACAGTATGAAAGACACACTACAAGACATTGTCAAGCACACACATTCGCTAGGTTTTATTGATCTAGTAAAGATTGTTGGTGATGACAAATCAACCACCATTGATGCTATGGCAGAAGATCGATCTGTTGTAGTCAAATCAAATCTAAAAAATTCACTCACTGAATTCACTGGCACATTTGGCATGCCCAATCTAGGCAAACTTGACATTCTACTCAAACTGCCTGTGTACAAAGACAATGCAGGCATCACAGTCAACACACAAGAACGCAATGGCGAAACTGTGCCTGTGGGATTGCATTTTTGAAAATGATTCCAAAGACTTCAAAAATGATTATAGATTTATGAACGCTGAGATTGTGAATGAGAAATTAAAGTCTGTGCAATTCAGAGGCGTCAATTGGCATGTCACTATCAAGCCAACCATGCCAGATGTGCAAAGGTTGAACTTTCAAGCACAAGCCAATGCAGAAGAAAATGTGTTCACTGTGTTTACAGATGGCGATGCACTGAAATTTAAATTTGGTGATGCATCATCACATGCTGGTGAATTTACATTTGCCACAGGCATCCAAGGCAAACTAGATAAAACTTGGGCATGGCCAGTTGCACAGGTCACACAGATATTGAAACTGATTGAAACCAATGAATGTGAAATGAGTTTTTCAGATGATGGCGCACTGCAAATCACACTGGACTCTGGAATGGCCACATATCAATACATCCTGCCTGCACAAACCAAGTAGATGAACACAAATCTCACTGCTGAACAAAAAGACTATGCTGTGTTTCTTCCAGCACTGAGTGGATTTTATGCTACGTTTGTGGGCAAACAACGTCATGAGGAGTATGTTGAAACATCACGTATTCCTCAACATTTTACAAATGGTGTTGAAAGTTTGAATTGGCTGAATGCTGATCAAGGATTGTTTGAATACAATTGGACACTGTATTCAGCAGGCCATGCCGACTTGGACATCACAAGAGATTCCCCCAAAGAAGACATGATACGAAATCGTGATCGATCATCGTCATGGTTGCTGGGCGACTCAGGTGGCTTTCAAATTGGCAAAGGTGTATGGGAAGGTGACTGGAAAGATCCCACATGCCCTCGAGCAAAAAAGAAACGTGAGCAAGTTCTTGCGTGGATGGATGCTTACATGGACTATGGTATGATACTTGATATACCAGCATGGGTGGCACGTTCACCTGCAGGTGCAAAGGCCACAGGCATTGACAACTATCAAGATGCTGTGAACGCCACAAGAATAAACAATGACTACTTTATGAAAAATAGATCAGGTGCTTGCAAGTTCCTCAATGTGTTGCAGGGTGAAAATCATGCAGATGCAGATGACTGGTACGAACAGATGAAAGACTACTGTGATCCCAAGAAGTATCCAGAAACACACTTCAATGGATGGAGCATGGGTGGACAAAACATGTGTGATATCCATCTGGTGTTGAAAAGATTGATTGCACTGAGATTTGATGGTTTGTTGGAAACAGGCAAACATGACTTCATGCACTTCCTAGGCATCAAAACTTGAGTGGGCAACACTGCTCACAGACATTCAACGAGCAGTTCGCAAATATCA
>UEXL01000498.1_pt1 | contig 10993 bp, 16 predicted proteins | sample 1796671 | NCBI WGS metagenome assembly UEXL01 (sample SAMEA4772471, study PRJEB27181) | metagenome
ACAGATCTCAATTAGCTTATCACTTGGTACTTATTCAGTAAGTGCTGATGGTAATGTAAGTGTTGTTGTAACTGAACATGATATGGTTACGTCAATTGGTTCAACAACAGTAACAGCTAATGCTAATGTTAATGTTACAGGATCACAAATAACAGCTAGTCTAGGTGAAGAGACTATTGATATAAATACACCTGTAGATGTTACAGGTTCTCAATTAACAACGTCAACAAATTCAGTAACAATTGAGATAATAACAGAAGTACCAGTAACAGGTTCTCAATTAACAGGTTCTATCAATGGTCCATTAATTACTGCTTGGTCTAACGTAGACCCAGGTGTGACTAATACTTGGACTGAAGTAAACAAAGGAGTTTCTAATACTTGGACAGAAGTTGATAAGGCAGCTTAAAAAGGGTATAATACAAAATTATGGCATCAACATATTCATCAGATCTTAAACTAGAGCTAATGGCCACCGGTGAGAATGCCGGTACATGGGGAACTAAAACAAATACAAATTTAGAACTTGTTCAACAAGCAATAGCAGGTTTTGAATCTATAGCTCTTTCAAGTGGATCAACTACAGCTTTAGTTATGAGTAATGCATCTATTTCTAATGCTAGAAATATGATAATTAAATTTGCAACGATTACACTATCCGGTGCAACAACAGTGACCATACCAGACTCTATAGAAAAATTTTATATATTTGATTGTTCTGCCATAACAAATCCTACAAACCTTACAATTAAAACTGTATCAGGAACAGGATTTGTACCAAATCTTTCTAAAATATATGCAGCTTACGCTGATGGTACAAACTTAAACGAAGTCTCATTAGATACATTAGGTGGTAGCATAGGCACAGTTTCTATAGCTGATGATGCAGTGACAAATGCAAAAGTGGCTGATGATGCAATTCAAAGCGCACAACTAGCAGACAATGCTGTTTTGACCGCTGCCATTTCTAACGTAAATGTGACAACGGCTAAAATCGCTAATGATGCTGTGACGGCTGCAAAAACTACAAAGAAAATTTACAATTAGTACATCAAGTCCATCAGGAGGAAGTGATGGAGACATTTGGTTTAAATATTCATAGGAGTTTAAATGGCTAATACCTATGGCAAAGTATCAGGAACATTCGAAGAGATAGATAATGCATACGGCAAAGTATCAGGTACGTGGCAAGAAGCAGATGAAATTTATGGAAAAGTTTCTGGAGTTTGGAAACTAGTCTTTGCAGCTTTTCAAGCAGGTTCAATTCAAACATTAAGTTCTGGTTCTGGAACTTTTTCAGTTCCACAAGGTGCTAATGCAGTTCACATTCAAGCTGCAGTAGGTGGTGGTGGAGGTGCTGTGACTGGAGCAGATTATGATAAAGCTGGTGGTGAGTCTTCAGGAGCAGGTGGAGGATCAGGTGCTTATGTATCTGATAAAGTATTTAGTGTTACCCAAGGTGAAACTTTAACTTATGCTATTGGTAGTGGTGGAGCTGCAGGTAACAGTGGAAATAAATTTAGTATTAGTGCTAGTGGTGGAGCGAGTACAACCTTATCAGGATCTACAGCAGGAGCAATATTTACGTTAGGTGCAGGAGGAGGATCAAGTGGTACTGGAGGTGGAGTTAAAGGACCTCTTAGATCTAACACTGCAGGATCAGCAGGATCAGCCTCTATTGGTGGTACAGCAATTACATCAGGAACTTTTAGAGACTCTGACGGTACTACAAAAAAATGTAACTACTTTAACAAGTGGTCCCGTAGGATCATTTAATCAATCAGGTAATGGTGCAGCAGGTAGTAATAATGGAAACTGTGGTGGAGACAACTGTCGAATAGGTGGATCTGATGGTGCTGATTCTTATGCAGGAAATATTTCAGGAGGGTCTGGAGGATCTTCATCTGGTTCAGGTACAAACGGAACGGCTGGAACTAGAGGATCTGGTGGTGGAGGTGGTGCTGCTCAAGTAAATACTGGATCTACAAGTGGTGCAGCAGGTGGCTCGGGTGAAGTTCGTTATAGATTTTTACGAGTACAATAATTGTTTTTAAAACCACAAAAAATTATATTTAATTCAATACTACAAAGATATAAATTACAAGATATAAAACCTAACCAATTTAATAATAATCAAGAACTTATAGATCAACTTGAGATTGATATAAAACTTAATGGATTACTATGTCCTTTGGTTGTTAATAATGGTGTATTAATTGATGGTCATCATCGATACGAAGCTATCAAAGATTTTTGTACAGAAACACTTGTTTATGTGGTAAAGGATAATGATATGGAAAAACTATTATCTAAACTAAATAGTTATATTTGGTTTGATTACCAAGGTAAACTTGATGGAGACAGTTAGAATATTAGGTTCTTTAATAGGTATTTCAAAATTAAATAACTTTGAAAAAATTAACAAAGAATTAATACCTGTTATTGAAAAAGATATTTGTCCTCCTAAGTACAGGGATAAATACTATAAATCACATCAAAATGGATTTGCTTTTACTTCTGATAAAGCAGGACAATTAGATTCTTTCGAATCATTATACGGTGATCAATTACAATTAAATAAAAAATTTAATAACTTTTTTAATGAACTTAAAATAAATCTAAATACATTTTTACAAAACTTAAAATACAAAGATGTTGATTATTTTATAACAAAATCGTGGGTAGCTTACACAGATAAAGGTGATCATATATCGGCTCACGATCATGGAGCTAGTCATTTTAGTTTTGTCTATTATGTTTTAAAAAATAAAAATCATTCTTCAATTACATTCTATGAACCGACTCAAAGATTCTATATGCCAGAAGCTACAGAATGGAATGATCAAAACCACCAAAGTCTATCTATTAATAATGAGCCTGGTCAACTACTAATATTTCCTAGTTCACTTAAACATGGAACACAAAAGACAGAAGAGTCTTCTCCACGTATATCAATAAGTGGAGATATTATAATGACTTCAAAAACTAACAAAGTAAGTGAGATTTTAATACCTAACCCTGCTACTTGGAAGAAGCTATAAAATGATGTAAAATAACATTATGCCATTAGCTAATGTAAAAATAGTACCAGGAATTAATAAAGCAGATACCCCATCAGGAGCAGAAGGACAGTGGATTGATGGAGACTTTGTAAGATTTAGATATGGACAACCAGAAAAAAATAGGTGGTTTTACAGCTATTGGTCAAGAAACTATTTCAGGACCTACACGTGCTCAACACACTTGGACAGATTTAGAAGGTAATAGATATGCAGCACTTGGTACTTCTAAAGCTTTATATATTTATTATGAAGATAAATTTTATGATGTAACTCCTTTAGCAACAGCTGTAACAGGAGCAACTTTCACATCTACAAAAACCAAAATGTTGTTACTGTTAATAAAGCAAGTCATGCTTTAGATATAGGAGAATATATAACATTTACTTCTGTAACTTTACCAGGTGGTGGAGCTACAAGTTTTACTATACAGGAAAGTCTTCAAGATTTTACTACAAACAGTATGAAGTTTTACAGCAGTACAACAGTCACAAGATACAACACAACAGATTTTACTATTCTTTTGAAATCTAAGCTACCAAACTATTAAAATGGTATGAAACAGTGCAGGAAGTGCTTCTATAAATCCTTATGAAGAAATAGGACCAACAATACAAACATATGGTTATGGTTGGGGTACAGGCACATGGAGTAGAGGAACTTGGGGATCTGCTACAACTAGTTCTTCTGTTGTACTAGATCCAGGTAGTTGGTCTTTAGATAACTTTGGGCAACAATTAATTGCAACTGTTAAAGATGGTAAAACATTTGTTTGGAATCCTGGTGTATCGAATCCATTAGAACAAAGAGCAGTAATTATGACTGGTGCTCCAACAGCATCTAGATTAACAATAACTTCAGATAGAGATAGACACGTTGTTCATTTTGGAACTGAAACAACTATAGGAGATTCTACTACACAAGATCCTATGTTTATTAGATTTAGTGATCAAGAAAACTTTAGTGTTTATCAACCAACTTCAGTAAATACTGCAGGAACTTTTAGGCTTGATACAGGTAATAAAATTGTAGCAGCAGTTTCTGGTAAAGACTATAACTTAATTTTAACAGATCAAGCAGCTTATACTATGCAGTTTGTAGGACCACCGTTTACATTTTCTATAAGACAAGTAGGTTCTAACTGTGGATGTATCGGACAACATTCAACTGTTTATGCAGATGGTAAAGTATTTTGGATGGGAGCAGGTGGAGGCTTCTTTGTATTTGATGGTACTGTTAAATTACTTCCATCACTTGTTGAAGATTTTGTATTCACGACTACCGGATCAAATGTAGGTATAAATTATTCATCTAATGAAATTATATATGGCTCGCATAATTCTTTATTTAATGAAATAGTTTGGTTTTATCCAGCAGGAACACCATCAGGTAATCCAGCAGTACAAAACAATAGATCTGTAGTATATAATTATGTAGAAAATAGTTGGTCTACTATGACACTTGCTAGAAGTTCATATGCAGATGCTAGTACTTATGATGTACCTTATGCAACAGAATATACGTTCTACAGCAACTCCAACAATTTCTAATTTAAGCGGAGCAACAAATACTTTTGGTGCATCAACTTACTTTGGACATGAAGTTGGTACAAATAAAATAGCTTTAGATGGAACTGAGACAGCTATACCTGCTTATATTCAATCTGGAGATTTTGATTTACCTACAGATGGTGATGGTGAATATTATTAAGAGTTAGTAGATTTTTACCAGATTTTAAAAACCTACAAGGTAATGCAGTTGTTACAATATTTTTAAAAAATTTCCTGTTGATTCAGGAGTTTCTTCTCAATTAGGTCCATTTACAATTACTTCTAGTACACAAAAATAGATACAAGAGCTAGAGGAAGACTTGCAAATATAAAATACAAAACACTGCTGTAGATGAAACTTGGAGATTTGGTACATTTAGAGCAGATGTTAACCCAGATGGAAGAAGATAATGGCTAAAATTAACGTATATGTTCCTGAACCACCGCAAGAATATAGTGTAGAAGGTTTTAGACAAATTAACCAAGGTCTTGCAACTATTGAAAATCAATTAAATACTTCATATCAACAAGACTTGAAAAACGAACAAGATTCGTTTAATTACTTTATGCAATGACAATAAGATATAAAAGCGAAACATTTAATTTAACAACAACTAACGTTACACCTGTTCTAACGTGTCCTACTGATGCAACTATTATTGTTAAAAGTTTACAAGCTGTTCACGATACTGCTAGTAATGTAGACACTCACGCTATAGTAACTAAATCTGGTGGATCAGCTGTAAAAATTTCTTACGAAGAATTAAATAAAGCAACTGCAAATATGGTAAAGGTTCTTAATTTAGAAGCAAGTGATGTTTTATCAATGCAAGCAGGTGCAGCTAATGAAATTACAGGTATTGTTAGTTATGCTTTAATAGACCGATCACAGGAAAATGGCTAGAAAATTTAAAGATTTTGTTGAAAGAGATAAACCTAAAAAGGCCTAGAAGACATTGTAAAAATTTAAATAAAAAGAAGTTGCAACATAATAAAAAATATAATAGACAGGGACGGAGACAAAAATGAGTGATATAATAAAATACCAGCTGAAGCAAAAGAAATTATTAAACATAAAAGGACTGGTAAAGTATATGCTAGTAAAGATGATTTTGATAATGATGTTGCTGATCCCAATACTGACACTACTGTGGATGACTTTAGACAAGACCTTGAAATTAAAGTTACTAAAGTTTCTATGGGAGCAGAAACCAAAAAATAATGAAACCCCGAGGCGCAACTGAGTTGCAAATGGAAATGCTTGAAAAGCATGTTTCAAAAGATCTATTAGATCAAGTACAAATATGTACTTCTATTCCTGGTAAAGTACCAATAGATTCTAATAAAGTTAATATACTTTGGCAAAAGAATTCTTGGGATCAAAATAATCTACAACCTTTCTTCAGAGATAAATCAAGGCATAAAGAATATGATTGGTATGTATTTAACAGTCATTGGAATTACGAAAAGTTTAGATACTTTTTTGATATACCAACAGAAAGATCTATTGTTATAAAAAACGGTATAGATAATTTTCCTATAAGAAAGATTTATAAAAAAGGAGATCCTATAAAACTTATACATCACTGTACACCATGGAGAGGTTTAAATGTTTTATTAGGTGCAATGCAGGAAATAAAGAACCCTAATATTATACTAGATGTATATAGTTCATCGCAAGTCTATGGAGATGAATTTAAAAAAAATAATGATCAACAGTTTGAGCCTTTATATGAACAAGCAGAAAAATTATCTAATGTAAATTATATTGGTTATAAACCTAATGAATATATTAGAGAGATGATGCCTAACTACGATATGTTTGTTTATCCATCTATATTTGAAGAGACTTCTTGTGCATCAGCTTTGGAAGCATTAGCTTCTGGAGTTCATGTAATTACAAATAACTTTGGAGCCTTGTATGAAACGTGTGCAGAGTGGCCTGTATATATTAATTATTCAAAAAATTATGAACAAATGGCGCAAGATACTGCGGGAGCAATTAATATAGCAGCTAGTTACTTACATGAAGATTTTATGCAAGAACATCTAGAAGAACAACAAAAGTTTTACAAAAGATTTTATAACTGGGAGAAAAAAGGTATGGAATGGACAAACTTTCTGAAAGGAGCTTTAAATGAAAGAAACAATAAATAAAGACACTTATCAAACTCTAAAAGAAGTTGAGGTAACATCATACGAAAAAGCTAGTCTTCCTATGTGGAAACCGGACACCGAACAAACAAAAATAATTAAATCACCTTATAGTCTTATGGTTTGTACACCTTGTCATAGTGATGTGACTATGCATTACACACAGGCTCTTTTAGAACTACAACAACTTTGTATTAAAAATGGAATAAAAATTACATTTACTTTATTAAAATCTTCTTTGGTAACTCAAGGAAGAAACTTATGTGTTTCAGCTTTTTTAGAATCTAATTGTACACATATGTTGTTTATAGATTCAGATATATATTTTAGAGCAGAATCTATAATTAAAATGTTAGATTTAGATAAAGAACTAGTATCTATTCCTTATCCTCTTAAAACAATGATGTGGGATAAGCTTTATGAGAAATGGAATAATGGTGAAGTTAAAAACCCTGGAGATATACATAGATGGTTAAATACTTATCCTATGAAAGTAGAAAACCCTGAAAATATTAAATTAGATAATGGTGTTATGGAAGTTACACATAGCCCTACAGGATGCATGTTAATTAAAAGAAGTGTATTTGACAAAATGATTGACAAGTATCCAGATAAAAACATAGTTCAAAAGACAGTAATTAATGGTGAATATGTGGATAGACCTAATTTATGGAACTTCTTTGACTGTATACATGACCCTGAAACCAAAACATACCTGGGTGAGGATTTTTCATTTTGTAAGCTTTGGAAAGACATTGGAGGAAAATGTTATGCTTATGTCAATGACCCTATTATACATGTTGGAGAACACCAGTACGAAGGTCGTTTTCTTGATGAGTTGAAACTAACCAAGTAAAATGATATTATTATCCATATTTAAAAGAATAAATTATGGATCCATTTACACTAGCACTAGCCACATTTGGCGTACAAAAACTTCGAGGAAAATCAACTAAAAGATCTTTAAGAGATGCCTTAGTAATTGGTGGTATGGGCCAATTAGGTGGAATGGCAGGTGTTGGTGGACTATCAGCTTTTGGTCAAACAGGAGCTAACACTTTAGCAGGAAGCACTTTAGGAGCACAGTTTGGTAATACAGCTACTATGACAGGAATAAAAAGTTTATTTCCACAAGTTGCAGGAAGTCAAGCAACAAATGCAGCAAACGTTGCAAGTATGGGAGCTGATCCAGGAACAGCAGCAGGATTAGTTGGTAACGAAGGTGGTTCAAGTTTCTTATCTAGTATGATTCCAAAAACTACTGCAGGTAAAGTTGCAGTAGGTTCAGCAATTCTTCCTTTACTTGGTGGTATGGGTGGTGGAGAAGATATGGCAAATGCTGCTCCAGGCTTTAATAAAAATTATCAAAAACTTATGGAGAGTGGTTTTGCAGGAGGACCTACAGGTTTTCAAACTAGAACATATAATGATGATGGAACATATTCAGACAACACATTAGAAGATAAGAACACTTATCAATCAGTAGAAGCAATACTGGGTGAAGATCAACCTGCTATGAAAACAGGTGGTATAGTTTCAGTTGCAAAATTTAATACAGGCGGACAAGCACTACCTTCTAAATTTAGTCACAGTGAAAATGATGCTAATAATTATACAAGAGCTTATGGTTTTGTTAAAGATGGAGCTGGTATGGGTGATGAAAACGAAGATACAATGTTAGCTCAATTAGCTGATGGTGAATTTGTATCTAGATCGGCTGCTGTAAGAGGAGCAGGTATTATTGCTGGTGCAAATCTTTCAGACAAAGAAGATCAAAGAAAAAAAGGTGCTGAGTTTTTTTACGAACAACAGAAACGTTTTAAAAGAATTATGGATATTTTAGATGCAAGTAGAAAAGACAATTAAAGCTAACGTAGAAGTACTTACTATTAAGCCAACAGAGATAGATACTTTTTGGCCTTTAGTAGAGTTTCTTATTGCAGAAGCATTAAAATTTAGCGGTCAATATGCGGATGCTAAACACATTAAAAAATTATTAAAACAAAATATAATGCATTTATGGGTTATGTTTGGAACAGATGACGATGGAGAAAACAAAGTATTTGGATGTTGTACTAGTAGATTTTTTGACAATCCTAACTTTAAAGAATTACAAGGTTTGATTTGTACAGGAAAGAAAATGAATTTATGGTCTGATAAGTTAGTACAAACACTAGAAGAATTTGCAAAGGTAAATAATTGTAAAAGAGTAACTGCATTAATGAGACCAGGATATAAAAAAATTATGGATAAATATAATTGGAAAGTTAAACATTATGAATTTCAAAAGGAGCTAACTAAATGAGTATATTTGGCGGTGGCGGTGGAGGAGGTGGCGGAGGCCAACCTTCAACTACTACACAATACATAAGAGAAGCACCTGGTATAGAGGAAAGAAAACTTGGTCTGATGGACATAGCTTCATCACTTGCACAAAAACCAGTTAACATTCCACAAATTAACGTACAAGGTATGGGTGCCTTAGAGCAACAAGGTATTACTCAATCTGGAATTACAGGAGTAGGTCAACCTACAGTTGGTTCTGCTGTATCTGGAGTACAAGGAGCAATGGCTCCTGTAGGTGCTTCACAGATATCACAATTTTTTAAATCCTTATCAACAATATGTTACAAATGAAATTGGTAGACAAGGACAAATGATGCAGAATAAATTAGGGTCACAAGCTATTGGAGCAGGAGCTTTTGGTGGAGGACGTGAAGGAGTTCAACAAGCGGAACTTCAAGGTAGAACTTTATCAGCAATGGGTCAAGCTCAGGCACAAGGTTTTAATACTGCATTAGGTGCAGCACAGAATCAACAAAGAATAGGATTACAAGGTGGTCAGTTGTTAGGTGCGTTAGGCCAACAACAACAAAATATGGCACAGTCAGACATTAATCAGTTAATGGCTGCAGGTGGTTTACAAAGACAGTTAGGTCAGCAAGCATTAGATGCTACAAGACAGACAGAATTACAAAGAGCATACGAACCGTATCAAAGAGCTGAATTCTTAAAAAATATCTATGCTGCAGGACCAACATCTCAGTCTTCATTAACACAGACCACAACACCAGGATCTAGTGGTAATCCTTTAGCACAAGCTGCAGGAGCCGGACTTGGTGCATACGCAACTTACTCAATGTTGAATAAAAACCCAACGGCTGCGGCGATGGCCATGGGCAGAACAGTATAGGTAGTTTAATGGACAAGACATTAAACAGACCTCTATTTAAAAAAAGAGCACAAGAGCTACATAAGGTAGATCCTAATAAAGTACCTAAGTTATTTATAGGTGGACTTATGTCTGCTGGAAATATGATAAGAGCAGGTGCTGCTCCAGCTTACAGATATCTTGCACCTAAAGTTTCTTCTTTTATGAATAGACCTGGAGTTCAAACAGGTATAGTTGGTTTAGAAGGTTATGGTATAGGTGTTGGATCTCAAGATATGGCACAAGGTGTTGTTGAAGGAGATACAGGTAAATTTTTACAAGGTGCTGCTCTTGCTGTGCCTGGTGCTGCTTTCTTACCTGGATCAGCAAAAAGATCTGGAATAAAAGCTTTACAAGAAACAGGAGAGTATTTAGCTCCTAGAATGACTGGTGCTGCAAAATCTATAGTAGGTAATCCTGGAAAAACAGCTTTAGCTTCTATTGGTACAGGTATAACAGGAGGATATATATCTCCTGAAGCAGTAGCTGATATTAATCCAGGAGAAATGACTAACGAAGCTTATGCAAAAGATATTCAAGAAAGACTAATCTATCAAAAGAAACCTAAGTATGAACCTGATCCTAAAAAAAGAGTTACAGAAAATTTAAAAGAATACAAAGAAAGTACAAAAGATTTTGTTCCACAAGTTATTGGTATTGAAAATCCATTAACAGAAGGAGAGAAAGCGTTAGATGCACAGTTAAAAACTGTAGCTAAAGTAAAAGAAGTTGCAAATAAATTAGGTGTTGATCCTAGTGAAGCAACTGATGAACAATTAAAACAAATAGCTATTGAGTCTAATGTAGATTTAAGTACTTTACAGTCTATGGTTGGTCCTAAAGATGGAGGAGCAGCAATTGCAGATAATATGCCTGCACCTAACAATGATGGCGTTCCTGTAATAACAGGTAATGAAAGCCAAGCAGAAATTCAACACATGATAGAAAAAAGAAAAAGAGATGTTGCAGCAGGTAATGAACTAGCAGGTACTGATGCTTTATCAGGTCAGTTCTTACAA
>UEXL01000616.1_pt1 | contig 10992 bp, 12 predicted proteins | sample 1796671 | NCBI WGS metagenome assembly UEXL01 (sample SAMEA4772471, study PRJEB27181) | metagenome
CAGGGCGTTCGACAGCTGGACCCACACCCGCAACGGTGATCCGCGGGGCTACATCGATGCGGACAAGCTGAAGGAGTTGTGGATTCACACCGGTACCGCCTGCAACCTGGCCTGCCCCTTCTGCCTCGAGGGTTCACACCCCGGCGACGGGCGCATCCCGGGCATGAAGCTCAGTGACGTGAAACCGTTCATCCACGAAGCCATCGCCATGGGCGTGGAACAGTTCTCCTTCACCGGCGGCGAGCCGTTTGTGATTCGCGATTTCGTCAACATCCTCGATTACGCCAGTCAGCACCGGCCCTGCTTCGTGCTCACCAACGCCACTGAACCACTGCTGAAGCGCCGCCACCAGGTGCTGCCGCTGCTGGACAACCCCTACCCGATCCACTTCCGCGTCAGCCTGGATTTCCCGGACCGCGCCCGTCACGACAAGGATCGTGGCGAAGGCAGCTTCGACCAGGCGCTGGAAGGCATCCACTGGCTGATCGAACAGGGCTTCAAGGTGTCGATTGCCCGCCAGACCGATCCGGATGAAATACCATCCCGTGTTGAGGATGCATTCCGTGAGATTTTCCGGGATTGGCATATCCCGGAAAATCTGGCATTTACCGCGTTCCCCGACCTCGGGGCACCGGGTTCGGAGGATGGCAGCCCGGAGATCACCGAAACCTGCATGGAAAAGTACCCGACCCGGGAAGCCCGTTCTCATTTCATGTGCACCTACACGCGCATGCTGGTGAAGAAGGGCGAGCAGGTGCGGGTGTATGCCTGCACCCTGGTGGACGATGATCCCCAGTACGATCTGGGCGGCACGCTGGCCGAGAGTATGGAGGAACGCATCATGCTGCGGCATCACCGATGCTTCTCTTGTTATCGGTTCGGAGCCAGTTGTTCGGCGCCTGGCTGATTGTTTTGTTTCCGGGTTTGGGGTCGCTGTGATCCGGGCTCGGAGTTTCGGCTGTTGGGGTTGGGGAGATCCTCCAAAACGAGAACCAGTGGCTTCTCTGACTGTTTTGGAGGATCTCCCCAACCCCAACAGCCTTGATCTGACTGAAGTGATACGCCCGACGGCTATTTCCAAAGGTGGAGGCCGGCCAGGGGGGAACGGGTGTCCAAAACATTAAAAGAAGCCACGCTTCTCCGTTTTGGACACCCGTTCCCCCCTGGCCGGCCCGCCCCCAAACCAAAAAATAACGAACCGGAAACGAACAATGAACTTTACTGAAGCCTCCCTGTTCTGGGGAATTTTGCTGGTCTATGGCGTGGTCATGTATGTGCTGTCGCCGAAGAGCAAGAACGCCAATTCGTTTTACAGAGGCGCGGATGATAACGGCAACCCGGTGGGTCAGTGGTCACTGACCGCCAGTATCTTCATCAGCTGGATCTTCGCCAAGTCCGTCACCAACGCCGCCAACCTGGGTGCCGCCTATGGCGTGGTGGGCGGGCTGGCGTACGCCAGTTACTGGTTGTCGATACCGGTAGCCGGTTACGTTATCTACCTGATCCGTACCCAGACCGGCGCCCGCAGCCTGCAGGACTTTCTGACCTCCCGGTTTGGCCGACTCGCCAGTCTGGCGTTTGCGGCGGCTATCCTGATCCGGCTGTACAACGAAGTCTGGAGCAACACCGCCGTTGTCGGCGGTTACTTCGGGCTGCCCGGAGAGTGGGAATACTACTCCGCGGCGATGCTGTTCACCGTGTTTACCCTGGCCTACAGCCTCAAGGGTGGCCTGCGGTCGTCGATTTTTACCGATGTGATTCAGGCGTTCGTGTTTGTGTTTTTCGTCGGGGCGGTGTTGTTCCTGATCATTCCCGCCAACGACACCAGCGCGTTGCTGACCAACGGCGAATTCAGACTCAACGCCGGCTTTGACCTGCTGCTGGTGGCTTTGCTGCAGTTGTTCAGCTACCCCTTCCATGACCCGGTGCTGACAGATCGGGGCTTCGTGAACAAAGAAAAGACCATGCTCAAGAGCTTTGTGGTGGCGGGTCTGCTGGGCTTCGTCGCGGTGTTTATCTTCAGTCTTGTAGGTGTGCATGCCCGTCTGAACGGTATCGACGCCATGGGCAATGCGCCTGCGGCTGTGGGACAGTCGTTAGGGCTGGCGGCGCTGTTCTTCATGAGCGTGGTGATGATGACTTCAGCAGGCTCAACGCTGGATTCCACCTTTTCATCGCTGGCGAAGTCGCTGGCGGTGGACCTGCCCCGGCTGGCCCGCCGGGCCTCGGATAAATTACCGAGTATGCGGGTCGGTGCGCTGGTGATGATCGTGTTTGCGTTTCTTGGCAACCTTCCGATGTTTGCTGGCACCGACATCCTCAAGGCTACGACCATCTCCGGTACGATGGTCATGGGACTGGCGCCGGTGTTTCTGTTTTATGGTTTCACCCGCTGGTCGCCCTGGAGTTTTCATCTGAGCTTCTGGACAGGCTTGTCGCTGGGTGTGTTGCTGACGGTGGGTCTGATCCCCTCAAGCTGGGCCATTGGTGATGGGGCCTACGCCATGCTGCTGGGCGTTAACGCCTACGGTTTCCTGATCTGCACGGCCGGCTTCTTCCTGCCCCTGGTACTGCGGCGTCTCGCCGGCCGCACGCTGGCCGCCGGCGAGGCCTGAGGGGGCAACCATGACGGAAGGCCGCAGCTGTCCGTTGGCATATCGGTACGATCCGGGGGCGCTAGCGGAGAACCCGACGCTGGTGTCCGAGGATGTGTTGTGTGTGATCGGCGGTCTCTACGGCAATCCCTATGCCCTTGATGAGATTGAGGAAATGGACCTTGCCGAGGAACGGCAAGGGCATCGTGTAAAGCTGGTCTTCAATGGCGATTTTAACTGGTTCAATGCCAGCGACCCCCTGTTTCGTGACATCAACAACCGGGTGCTGGACCACACCGTCAGCCTCGGTAATGTGGATTATGAGCTGGCCAATCCGAGTCCGGGTGCCGGTTGCGGTTGCGCGTATCCGGCGTTCGTTGATCAGGGTGTGGTTGAGCGCTCCAACCGGATGATGGAGCGGTTGCAGGCCATTGCCGGCGAGCATCCGGACATTCTCAAGCGCCTGTCGCTGTTGCCGCGGTATCGGTGTCTTATATTTGGAGGCCTAAAGGTTTTGGTGCTTCACGGCGACCCGGAGTCTCTGGCGGGCTGGGGACTGGCCTACGAATCCTTCGCTGCAGGCAATGAAGAACAGCTCGCAGACTGGTTCCGCGCCAGCGGTGTGGATCTGATCGTTTCCACCCATACCTGTCTTCCGGTCCTCTGGAAAGGAACGGTGGATGGGCGTGCCTGCGCGCTGGCCAATAACGGCGCGGCGGGTATGGGCAACCTGGTGTCCGACCCCCGTGGACTGATTACCCGCATTGGATTTACAAGCCCCGTGGCTGAGCCTGTGGCCGGTATCGAGAGTCAGGGCCTGAACGTCACGCTGATGCCGGTGGCCTACCAGCTGCAGGCATGGCTGCAGACGTTTGACCGGCTGTGGTCGCCAGCTTCGGCTGCCGCCATTTCCTACCGCGACCGTCTGGTCAGCGGGACGTCACTGATGCCGGAGCGCATTGTTTTCCCGTCGTTTCCTTAACCGTTTTGTCACTGGCGGTTGCTTTAATAGAGGCTATTCTTAGAGAACGGGTCGGGCGTCTGTGGCGTGTGCCGAGGGGCCCCAACTTGAAATATATTTTGTGGTCTATATAATTTAGCCCTAACTTTTTGACACGAAACCATCACGCTATGACATCAGAAGGATCGAATACCACCGCCATCACCCTCCGTACACCGGTCAAGGATGATGGCTACAGACTGCATCGGTTGGTGGCGGAATGTCCTCCGCTGGACCCCAACTCGATCTACTGCAACCTGCTGCAGTGCAGCCACTTTGCCGATACCGGCGTGGCCGCGGAGAAGGACGGCGATCTGGTCGGCTTTATCTCCGGATACATCCCTCCCCAACAGCCCGACACCGTATTTGTGTGGCAAGTGGCGGTTCATGAGAAAGGTCGTGGACAGGGCCTGGCCAAGCGGATGCTGAAAGAGATTGTGGCCCGCGATGCGTGCAAAACCGTCACGCACCTGGAAACCACCATCACCGAGGACAACGAGGCCTCCTGGGCGCTGTTCCGTTCGTTCGCGCGTGACCTGGGGGCTGAGCTCACCTACCACGAGCATTTTGTGAAAGAGACCCACTTCGGCGGCAAGCACGATTCCGAGTTCCTGCTGCGCATCGGGCCTTTCACCAAGCCAGCCTGAGCGTCGGTCAACGACGCAGGCATTACTGACCGCTTTCCGGATGAGCCGGCAGACCACTGAGGCAGGTCTGCCGCTACGGCTCCAACGAATGTGTGGCTGGCTGATCGCGACTGTACCCGACGGGCTGCCCACAGATACCTCGAACCTGACATGCTAAGAGGCAAAACAATGGAACTTTTCAAGTCGACCGAATCTGAAGTACGCGTTTATTCCCGCGCCTTTCCGGTGATTTTCAACCGCGCCAAGAACGCGCACCTGTACACCGAAGACGGCAAGGAATACCTGGATTTCCTCGCCGGTGCCGGCTCCCTGAACTACGGCCACAACAATGACATCCTGAAGCAAGCGCTGCTCGAATACATCGAAGCTGACGGTGTGAGCCAGGGCCTGGATATGTTCACCACGGCCAAGCACGACTTCATCGAGTCGTATAAGAAGTACATTCTGGATCCCCGCGGTCTGAACTACAAAATGCAGTTCACCGGCCCCACCGGTACCAACTGCGTGGAAGCCGCCATGAAGCTGGCGCGCAAGGTCAAGGGCCGCAACGGCATCATCTCGTTCACCAACGGTTTCCACGGGGTCACCATGGGCGCTGTGGCGGCGACGGGCAACAAGCACCACCGTGGTGGTGTGGGTACGCCGCTGGGCAATGTCGATTTCATGTTCTACGACGGCTACCTGGGCGACGACGTCGACAGCCTGGCCATCATGGACAAGCTACTGAGCGACGGTTCCTCCGGCTTCGAGCTGCCCGCAGCCGTGATTGTCGAGGCGGTGCAGGGCGAGGGCGGTCTCAACGCCTGCCGTGCCGAGTGGCTGAAAGGCCTGTCAGAGCTGTGCAAGAAGCACGACATTCTGCTGATTCTGGACGACATCCAGGCGGGCAACGGCCGTACCGGCGAGTTCTTCAGTTTCGAGTTTGCCGGTATATCAAGCCGGACATCGTCACGGTATCCAAGTCCCTCAGTGGCTACGGCCTGCCGATGGCGCTGGTGCTGTTCAAGCCGGAGCTGGATGTGTGGGATCCGGGCGAGCACAACGGCACCTTCCGTGGCAACAACATGGCTTTCATCACTGCCCGCAGTGCAGTTGAAACCTATTGGCGCGACGATGCCTTCGCCAATGAAGTGAAGGCGAAGACCAGGATTCTGGGTGATGCGTTGCAGGCGATTTGCGACATGTACCCCGGTGAGTTCAAAATGAAGGGACGCGGTTTGATGCGTGGTATCGAAGCCACAAACGCGGACATCACTGGCGCGATCACCAAGCGGGCCTTCGAGCACGGTCTGATCATCGAGACCAGTGGCCCCAATGATGAAGTCATCAAGTGTCTGATGCCGCTGACCACCAGCGAAGACGACCTGAGAAAAGGTGCCGCGCTGCTGGCCAGAAGTGTGGACGAGATCATGCAGGAAGGGATCAGCGAGGCGTCGTAAAGGCGCCACTTCCATCTGGACATTCATTCTGCAGGACAGCGAAGACAACACTATGACGACGCACTTACATACCGTAGAGAAAATCGGCGGCACCTCGATGAGCAATCACGAGGCGGTCCGCGACAACATCATCATCGGTACCCGCAGTAAAGATGACCTGTACCAGCGCTTATTCGTGGTGTCTGCCTACGCCGGCGTCACCAACGAGTTGCTGGAACACAAGAAAACCGGCGAGCCGGGCGTTTACGCCCTGTTTGCCGACGCCGAGTCCGACTGGGCCTGGGGCGACGATCTCACCAAACTGGTGAAGTTCCTCACCGATCTGAACGGCGAGCTGTTCGAGGATCCGATGCTGAAGCAGCAGGCGGACCAGTTCATCACCGATCGCATCGAAGGCGTGCGGGGCTGCCTGATTGATCTGCAGCGCCTGTGTTCCTACGGCCAGTTCCAGCTCGAAGAGCATCTGCTGACGGTGCGGGAAATGCTGGCCGGCATCGGCGAGGCCCACAGCGCCTTCAACACCGCGCTGAAACTCCAGCAGGAAGGCATCAATGCCCGTTTCGTGGACCTTACCGGCTGGCGCGACAACGAGCTGCTGCCGCTGGATGAGAAGCTCAAGCAGACCTTTGATGCGGTTGATCTGACCCGCGAGCTGCCGATTGTCACCGGCTATGCCCAGTGCAAGGAAGGTCTGATGCGGACCTTTGACCGCGGCTACAGTGAGATGACCTTCAGCCGGGTGGCGGTGATCACCGAAGCCCGTGAAGCGATCATCCACAAGGAATACCACCTCAGCTCCGCCGATCCCAACATTGTCGGCGCCGAGAAGGTGGTACCGCTGGGGCGCACCAACTACGACGTGGCGGATCAGCTGGCCAAGCTCGGTATGGAGGCGATACACCCCCGTGCCGGCAAGGGTCTGCGTCAGAATGAGATCCCGCTGCGGGTGATGAACACCTTCGAGCCGGAGCACACCGGTACCCTGATCACCGGCGACTACGTCAGTGAGAAGGCCCAGGTGGAAATCATCGCCGGCGCCAAGGGCGTGTTCGCGGTGGAGGTGTTCGATCAGGACATGCAGGGCGAACCGGGTTCCGACCGCCGCATCCTCGACGTGCTGAGCCGCTTCAAGGTTCGGTTCATGTCCAAGGACACCAACGCCAACACCATTACCCATTACGTGGGCAGCACCCTGAACCATGTCAAGCGGGTGGTCAAGGCGCTGAAAGAACAGTTTCCCAACGCGGAAATCAACACCCGCAAGGTGGCGGTGGTGTCGGCCATCGGCAGTGACATGAAGGTGCCGGGCATTCTCGCCCGTTCCGTCAAGTCGCTGGCTGATGAGGAAATCAGCATTCTGGCGTTGCACCAGTGCATGCGCCAGGTGGATATTCAGTTTGTGGTGGACGAAGACGATCACGAGAAGGCCATCGTGGCGCTGCACGGTGTGCTGATCGAGCCCCACAATCACGAGTACGCCATCGTCGCGGCCTGACCCGCGACCGAGAATGGCCCCGCATCCAACCGTCAGGTTGGTCGGGGCCTCCGTAGTTGTCCCTATCGCCCGCCCGGCGCACCCCGGCAGGGAATCCACGCCCTGACCCTGATCGTATCTCTAGTACATTCATAATCGGTACCAAAGCCATGAGTAAATCCGAGAGGCTGGGACCGTCTCCGACCATGAGCTCGACCGGTGAAACGGATTCCCTGGTCGGGCTGTACTTCAGGGATGCGTCCCGTTACGAACTGCTGGGGGACAAGGGCGAACGTCGACTGGTTCGCCAGCTCACCCGCTGCTATCAGGTGATCAGCCGGGAACTGGCGTTGCCGGATGACACGCCGCAAACCTACCGCGAAATCGTTGGCAGTCTGGGGGACGCCTGTGCGTTCACCACCCGCTGTCGGCGCGCCTATCATCTGGCCCGGGCCTGTCGCAGCAAACTGGTGGAAAGCAACCTGAGGCTGGCGGTGCACATTGCGCGTCGTTACGGCCATCACGGCATTCCCATGGCGGATCTGATTCAGGACGCCAACGTGGGTCTGATCAAGGCCGTGGAGCGCTTTGATCCCACCAAGGGCTTCCGTTTCTCCACCTACGCCTACTGGTGGATCAGCGAGGAGGTAAAACGCTGCCTGCAGCGGGGCTCACGACTGGTGCATACGCCGGAAAACGTTGTGGATGAGATCCGCCAGTTGCGCAAGGTGTCCATGCGCCTGCATCAGAGCCTTGGCCGCGCGCCCCTGCAAAGCGAGCTGGCCCGGGAAATTGAAGCCTCACCGTCCCGGAGAGCTCAGAGGGCTGGCGAACCGCGAGGTGTCTGTCGATGCGCCGGTTTCGGAGAGCGCCGGAATCACCCTCGGTGACAGCCTGAGTGGCGATGAGCAGATGGCTCCGGATCACTCCATGGCGCAGCGTGATCGCAAGAAATACCTGTCTGACATTCTCGGCAAGTTGTCGGATCGCGAAAAGGCGGTGCTGTCGCGGCGATTTGGTCTGGGCCTGCCGGAACCGGAGACGCTGCAGATCATCTCCGATGACCTGGGCATCAGCCGGGAACGGGTGCGCCAGATCGAGAAGGGGGCGATCCGCAAGCTGCAGGCCACACTGGGTGTGGACGAAATGAAGCGTATGGAAAGAATGTGAACGCGGTGATTCAGTGCGCCATGATAAACCAGGCGCCTGCAATCACTTGACACGCCAACACCACCGATGTCAGAGCCAGCCTGAGCCTGAGATACCAGGCTGGCCAGTAACCCTTCATCCAGCGGGCGTCGACGATGTACAGCGCCAGATAGGCGACGGTGTAGATACCGATTTGCCAGCGCACGGCCAGCAACAGTCCTACCCCCGCAGCCACGAAGAACACCTGGCTCAGTACCATGGTGACCAGCGGCGATAGCGGATAGCAGCGGTTTTCCAGCTGCATGGCGATGGGCCAGTAAACGCCCGCCATAAAGGCAAGAATGCCGGCGCTGTAGAGGTAGAACCAACCGATCACCGTCACGCTGTACGCCGGCATGAGAAACAGACTGAGGATGCTCGCCAGAAAGGGAATCAGTCCGAGAACACCGACCAGAATCGCCAGTCGTGCAACCGCGATCACGATCCCCGCCCCTGCACCCGGATTCTCATGGGCTCGAACTCGGCGGGCTCCATACCCACCATTTCATGGTATGCCGACGGATGAACCACATCGGTTCTGGCAATGCTGAAGGCACCCAGGGCGTCCTGAATCTGCCAGCTGCTGCGAAACAGCCGTGTTTTGCCGTTCTTGTCAGAGAGGATAAGCAGCTGGTCCCCGATCCTGAGGCGGGCCATGTACTGTTGGCCCTCGATAGAGATAATCTCCAGCAGATCAATCGAGTGATGATCGCTGTTATTGAGCTGATCGAAGGTTATTCTCACCGTGATGCTCCAGAGGTGAAGTGATACCGGGGTATTTACGACCGCCTGTGGCAATAGGATCAATGACCCAGTTGCCGGCAGGCCTTATGCTGGGGGCAGTCCACCAGGTGATCGTTCACCATGCCGGTGGCCTGCATGAAGGCGTAGACGATGGTCGGGCCGACAAAATTGAAGCCGGCTTTCTTGAGCGCCCGTGACATGGCTTCTGCCTCGGCTGTGGTTACCGGAACGTCGGAAAAGCTCTGCTAGCGGTTCTGCAGCGGTTTGCCGGCCACGAAGGACCAGAGGAAGTCGCTGAAATCCGTGCGCTGCTCCTTCAGCTGGAGGAAACTGCGGGCGTTGCGAATGATGGATTGCACCTTGAGACGATTGCGGATGATACCGGGGTTGGCCAGCAGTTCCTCGATCTTCTGGTCGTCGTAGCGGGCGATCCGCTGTGGATCGAAATCGTCGTAGGCCTGCCGGTAGCTGTCCTGTTTGCGCAGGATGGTGATCCAGCTCAGCCCGGCCTGCTGCCCATCCAGGCAGAGTTTTTCAAACAGCGCGAGGCCGTCATACTCCGGGCGACCCCACACGGTATCGTGGTAGTGAATGTAGAGGGGATCCGTGCCGCACCAGGGGCAGCGTCTGTTGTTGTCCATCAGGATTCCTCGCAAGGGCGGATGCGTGGCGTTATCGGCTGGTGCCAGCTCATGGTCAGGGGCTCAGCCTGTGGCCACAGGGCAGTCAGGTCAAGGTCTGTCGGTACTTCTGCCAGCAACCGCCCGCGCGGCCGGACAAATCGCTCATCGCAGTAGACCAGAGTGACCAGAAATCCCGCCACCGTGCCACTGGCCGCCTGCCAACCGGGCTCTTCGCGATCCCCGGACAAGTGAAAATCTGCGCCCACCTCCAGGGTCTGCAGGTTGCCGGCAATGCCGCGGCCGGTGGCTTTCAGCCACGCCTCTTTCAGGGTCCAGACCCGCAGGAAGTCCTCATGGCTGTTGTTGGCCAGCAGCCAGCGTTGTTCTGATGGGCTAAACCAGCGTCGCACCACTTTCTGCCACTGGGGATGACGATTGAGGGGTTCGATATCCAGTCCGATACCGGCGCGGCCACTCACCGCGCAGGCGGACAGCCGCTGGCTGTGGCTCAGAGACAGATGCCAGCCGGCGGGGGATGCCGACGCCGTCGGCCGTCCGGCCACCGGCGCGCAGCCCGCAGGTGGGCATTGGGCGCTGTTGGCGATGGCCTGGCGCAGCAGCCAGCGGCTGCTGAGGTACTCTCGCCGCCTCGGGCCAGAGAACTTTGCCACCGTTGCCCGCTCATAGTCGGTCAGCCAGGCCGGGCTGGGAAGATCGGCTGCCTCCGGTTCGCGGCTCAGCCAGATCGAGGGCGCACCGCGTGGGCCCTGGTCAGGGCTGCAGTCGCTGGATGTGCCAGCCATCGCCTTCCCTTACGTATTCGAAGCGGTCGTGGAGACGGCTGGGCCGGCCCTGCCAGAATTCAATACGTTGGGGTACCACCCGGTAGCCACCCCAGAAACTTGGCAAAGGTACGTAGCCGTTGCCGAATTTCTCTTTGATCTCCGCCACTTTCTGCTCGAGTAAGCCGCGGGAGGTGATCACCTTGCTCTGCTCCGAGACCCAGGCGCCAATCTGACTGCCCCGGGGCCGTGACGCGAAATAACGCAGGGACTCGGCTTTGCTGACCCGCTCCACGGCGCCCTGAATCCGCACCTGCCGGTTCAGGGCAATCCAGGGGAACAGCAGCGCCGCCTGCGGATTCTGCGCCAGTTCCCCGGCCTTGCGGCTGCCGTAATTGGTGTAGAACACGAAGCCCTGCTCGTCGAAATACTTCAGCAGCACCGTGCGCAGGTCCGGCATGGCATCGTGACCGGCGGTGGCCAGCGACATGGCGTTGGGTT
>UEXL01001288.1_pt1 | contig 10891 bp, 22 predicted proteins | sample 1796671 | NCBI WGS metagenome assembly UEXL01 (sample SAMEA4772471, study PRJEB27181) | metagenome
ACCACCAACACCAGCAGTCATGTACGTTTTGACAGTTTGAACGTTAGTCATCCGCATGGTGCCAGCATCGTTGATCAATACACCATCACCATCTGCTATTGCAGTTGTACCTCGCGCAGTGCCGCCATCGATTGTTTATTTCAGCCGCAGTGTGTAACAGCCGTGCCGTTAAGTGAAGAGCATCTGTTTCCAGCGTTCCGTCAATATCCGCGTTGCCTGATATATCTAAAGAACCCGCGTCCAACTCTCCTGTCAAAGTTATATTACGGAAACTAGCAACATCCTTATTGGCATCTGCCGTCACGGTTTTACTTGCCACAACAGTGCCAACAGCGGACCCCGTGTCATTGTAATTTACCTCAGCCGTTGTGGTTGTAGCGCCATCAAGAATATTAAACTCGTCAACAGTCGCAGCAATTCCAACCGTTAACGCTGCCTTCTTGCCAATGTAACCAGCCATTAGGTGATCTCCATATAGCTCATCGTAATAGAAACCTTGTCCGCAACGGAACAGTCGATCTTAATAATGTCCCCAACGTTCAGGTTAATCTTACCGTCAAGAACACTGAGCGTAGACCCAATGGGTATTGGAGCGTCTTTTACAATATGCGCTGTAGTGTTCTGCGTTTGGCTGGTTTGTGTTGTGGTATAACCAACGTAACGCTGGCCGTAACCTGCGCGGTGTGAACGTTGGCTAACGTCAACCCAAGAACAACAACGGTACTGCCTGATTGCACTGTATATAGTGTCTCAGGTGTTCCTGAACTGGCTGGGGCAACATCTCTTGTTATTACCTTAAATGTATTAGCCATGTGTTATCCTATCCAAGAGCGATTGCCAAAGCTGTAGCGGTGTCATCTATGTCGGCAACCCGTGCTATAGTTCCCGCAGTTGCTGGTAACGTCAACGTAACGTCCGCTGTAGAAGCGGGGCCAATCAATGTTACTTTGTTTGATCCTACATTTGAAGGCTCAAAAAACTCAAGAAACCCAGCCGAAGTCGTTCCGTTTTTTAACTGCAACCCCGCGTTCACAACAGGTGTTGTAATCGTAGGTGTGGTTAATGTTTTATTAGTAAGCGTCTGCGTTGCAGCAATCCCCGCGATTGTATCTGTAGTCGCGGGTAACGTAAGCGTAGTATTGCCACTAAAAGCACTGTGAGCAGGAGCTTGTATCTGAGCATAATGCGCGTTGCTGGACTCGCAATAAAACCTAACAACAGACTGTGATCCACCGTTCTTTAGGTCAATAACACCCGTTGAAATGCCGACATTTGCAACATCAATACTGCCAGCAAAATCAACGTTCGTGCCGCCTGTCGGTATAGAAATCACCGCAGTGTCCGCATCGTTCTTAATGGTTATGTCATTCGTGCTGCCTTGGCCCGTCAGAATTAAACCCTCTGCGCTGGTAAAGCCCATAGCGGCATTGTCACCCGCAGCCGTATCGCTGGTTGCCTCTACCGTGCCGCCCGTAATAACGCCCGTGGTTGTCAAAGTTGACGCACCATCATTAACAAATAAATCCGCCGCAGACGCAGTAATAAACACCTCGGCACTGCCGCTAAGCTAATAGCATTGTCAGAGTTAGAGCTTTCCGTAACAGAACGCGTAAGCGTTGTGCCGCTAGAGGTATAAACACCGCTTCCTATCTCAAAGTTAGTGCCGTCTTCTATAGCATAACGCACCGTCTGACCGTTGGTGATTCCAGCTTTGCAAAGGTCTGATAGCCAGACAGGGCACTGCCCAAGGTAATCGTTCCAGTACCCGTGGTACTGGTGGACATTTTTGCACGATTTCCAAGAACATTGCCATGTTATGCTATCCGTATAATTGCGTTACTTGCGTCCGCTGTAGGAAAAACAATAGTAAAGTCACCAGAGCTTGCGCCCTTATCCGCTCCAAAGTCTAACACACACACAGATGGGTCACTCGTTGCAGCCTCGTTGTAAATTAACGCACCACGTACAGAAGAGATTGTTACGTTGGAAAACACCTCGTCAGCAAAGTCTGTAAGCGCCGTTGTGCCGCTAGTTGTTGGCGTTACGCTTGTTAAAAACTACCTTTCGCAGTGTAGTTTGTGCCGTAACTTCGTTGCTACTGGTGTAAGCAGTAGTTGCTGCGTTAAAACTGGCGCTGTTTGTATACAACGCCAATTTAAATTGATCGCTTGCTGCGGTGAAATTGTGTGTAGCCGTCATCAGTTCTTTTTTAAACGAGGTACACAAAAGTTGCCTGAGAATGCCATTTACATTTTCCTTATATATTCGGCTAACGTGGGATGACCCGCTTCTTTAATTGCATTATATACCGTAGTACGGTCACTTTGGATAGCCTGTTTCATATAGATGACTAACAGCTTCTCAATACTATCTCGGTAGGCTATCGCTTGATCTCGCAACGCGGGATGAGCGTCTTCCGAAAAGCAACAATCTTACCAACGCAACGGTGCGCCACCTCTTCAGGAGTGGCACCACGATTGTTAGTGGTTTGAACCTCAACCTTAAACTCTCCAAAAGCCATGTTGTTCATTGTTTCGCCCTTACGATCTGACCTGTACGGTACTCATCAGTAACTTCTTTAGCCTCACCAAGCATTTTAAGACCCATAATCGCTTCACCAAAACGTTTTTCATACAAAACCTGCAAGTCTTGTTCGCCCTTCATAAACACGTAGGCTTCCATCAAGCTACCATAAAGCAAAGCCACTTCTGCGTTTTCACTAAGCCATGATTCGGTTGTGTCGGTTCCGATAGAAGACAGCGTTCCCGTTGCTCCGCTAGAGCTACCCGTTAAGGTTTCTCCTACCGTAAAGTCCCCCGCAGGTATTTTTACTGTCAACGTTGTAGAGGATGGCACCGCATTAACCGTTGTAGACTGTGCGCTGGACGATCCAGTGATAGTGTCCGAAGTAGTAAATGTGCCACTTACGCTGGTCATTGTTAACGTAAACGTACTAACAGTCAGGCTTGCTGGTCTGTAAAAATAATGTAATTCAACGGCGTATCCGCTATCCGGTGTAGGCGATATTATAAAATTATCAACATCAAACTGCCCGTAGTAACGTGGTGAACCCGTAGTGGCAGGATTGGGATTAAACGATTGCAAAAAATCCGCGTCCTTAAAATCCAAGAAAACTTGATTGCTGCTAGAGTCAGTATAAGCCAAGGAAAACGGGGCTAAAAAATCAGATGGACACGTTAAGAATTTATTAGAAGAGGTCATTGTTCCGCTGGCATTGCGTTGAAACAAGCTTAACTGCACGTTTTTTAAAATACGTTCTTCTGTATTACGAATAAATACGGGAAGATTATTAACAAACGTAGTTTCGTCGTTTTCTGTATAATCTTTTATAGTCTGCTTCAGAGTTGTATATGTGTAGCTCATGTTGTCACCGTGACCTCTCCTACAGACCCTTCAGCCTTTAGTCTATTGCCCGTTAAACCCAAAGCATCACCGCGATAACCTACAGGATTAAAGCCATACTCAATAGCATCTATCTCTGCAAGGTTTTGCTCCGGCCTAGCGTCTTTTAAGGCTTGTGGATCAGAAACCGTTCTAAACGGACCTAGTTGCGGCTGTTTGGGCTCAAACTCGTCCTTACCAACTAACAAGCCATTCCACTCCCGTCGCATATCTTTATACCTGTATCGAAAACCGGAACGGTCTGATATCGCAAGAGCATTTTTACCGCTAGCAAACCTACCCATCAGCCTGTCCTAAAGTACTGGTATTGAGGAACTACGTTAAACGAAGCTCTGTCCCTGTCTTCTGTCATAGCTCGTTCAAATTCTTCTTCATACACCGCCTTTAACAACTGAACGCGTTGCGGGGCCCGCTTTATAGAAATGTAATACGCTAATCCCGCAGCTAAACACGGGTAAAACCGAAACGGCATGTCCACGGTGTTGATGTAAGTGTCGGCATCATCCATACGAGTAAGAGCGTTGTAATACACAACATCCGTAGCGTTTTCCGGTGTAGGCCACAGCTTTAAGCTAGGCGTAACCTGCCTGTCTAAGAAAAATTGATTAGGTCGCCCTTGAGAAGATTTTTCGGGTATAGTTTGATACTCTTCTCGGCTCAGTCTAAGTAAAGAGTAATCAACATCATCCCTGCGGATTACAGCAGATAGAATATCAATAACATCCGGCAATAAAGCGTACTCTCCCGTCCCCTGTGTCAGGGTCGTGGTTCTTTGAGAAATAGTCCATTGGTTTAAACCGCGGTTAGCCCACTCTGCCAGCATTAAATTTAAAGACCGCTTGGCTGTTTTAAGGTCGTAACCCGTTCGAACCTCCAAACCACAGCGTTCAAAAGCTTCTTCAATGTACTCGGCTACATCTAACTCAAAATCTACGCTGCTAGAAACTGTCATGTCATTCCTCGTTGTATAGATTATCGAATATTCGATTAACGTCTAAGGTGTAGTCTAAATCAGATTTAGAATAATGTACATGCTGAGAGGGCTTGAAGTCTGGAGCGCCCTCTCCTGTTTCAAACCACGCGGATGCGTAACTCTAACGCGGTTGTTGGGCAAAGCTACTATATTGCCTGTCCATTACCCGCTTCTAAAAGCTGCAAAACATGACTCTGCTTGTGCTGCGCAGGATCATCTGCAATCTCGCTTTCCGTATAATCTACCGTAAATAAATACTTAGCTGGATACATTTCACCGTTTATCTTTGCTAACCAAGGACAAGGCGTGGTTCTATCCATGACAAACACCGAATGATGATGAGACGCACAATCCCAAGGTTGTGCGGCATACGTCTCCATAGGTTCAGGCCATTCTTCCAACGGTATATCTCCAACTAATGCCGTTATGGGCATTCTCGCCCACATAGCACCGCCATGAACTTCGTCCTCGTCCTCTCCCTCCGCAGCACTGCCCGTGAACATTACCTGAAAACTCAAGCACCTATTGGGTAGCGTTGTGACGCCTATCACCATAGCGTGTAAAAACTCGCCATGATACTTTTGATGATTGTGTGTGTACTCACGCCTCACCCATGCCTTAAAATAAGGCACGTTAGAATACAGATATGCCATAGATTATTTTTTAACCTTGCCACCCTTTGCCATTTTCTTCATAGGCGAAAGCGTCATGCCGCGTTGTTTTGCTGCGGCTCTAAGTTGAGGCAACGTCATAGAAGCACCACCACCCATCATTTTAGGGGGCATCTTACCACCCATCGCTCCGCCTTTAGACATACGACGAGGCATCTTACCACCCATCGCTCCGCCTTTAGACATGCGACTTACCTTGCCACCCGCCGCGTAACCCTTTGCCTTCTTCTTTTTCTTAACAGCCATAATTTTCTCCTTATGAGCTTACAGAACCTGTAGTGAATTTTCTTCTACCAGATAAAACCTTGCCGCACCCCCTAGCCACAACACCTCCGTCGCTCATTTTTTTCGGCGCGGGCCTTTTGCGGGATATTTCTCCGCCAAACCTTGCATATTTAACTTCAGCGGCTTTGGTGTTTTTAACGTTTGTTTTACCTTTAGAGCCTTCTCGTTTTTTCTTCTTAGCCGTTGAAGCTCTTTGAGATTGGGAAAGAGAAGCCGCTTTAGACCGAGGCAAGCATCGATCAGGGTTCTTTTTATCTTTAGAAGTGCCGCACTTACCTTTAATCTTTCCATCGGTCCCAATCCTAACCCAATCTTGGTCTACCCAATCCTTTAAAGCACCCATTACGCTGACGCCTTCTTTTTACCCTTGGCCCCCTTGGCATAATTGGGGTCTTTGCAGTACTTAGATGCAGCCATGTTAGCATATGCCGAAGGGTATGTGTCAAAAGTTCTTTGAGCCCAAGCTTTTCCCGCAGGACAAATCTTGCTGCCCTTAGATTTCTTCGAAGCACCCTTAGATTTTCGAGAATAAGACATTAGCACTTCCACCTTTTTCTAGCTTGGCGCAAACGACTGTTAGGGTCTTTAGCAGCCTTTGGAAACTTCTTCATCTGACCCGCGGACCTTGCACAGAAAGACTTGCGCCGCTTGGCGTCTTTGCTTCCTGCTTTAACCTTCCCTGTAACCGCCGTTTGAAGCTTTGATCCGGGGTTTTTAGCTCTGTAGGCTTTCACACCTTTTTCAGTCATTCCCGCCCCAGATTTAGTGGAGCGGAAATTCTTCTTGTTTCGCGCAGGCATCGTGCCCTTGCTTGTTTTCTTTCTAGTCTCAGTCATACTTCTTACGCAGGTACAAAATAATGGTATATGTATCCGCGCTACTGTGACCCACCGTTGTGAAGTTAATATCGCCCGTCTTTCCGCTGCCCGCGTTGTTAGTTAAGCCGCCAAAGAAGTGTAATCGTGATCCCCACTTTGGTTCTCACCAAGCTCAATGCAAAACGCGTCAGTGGTTGCGTCAAACAAAATCTTGACTTTCATACCAATGCACTGCCACCAAATGCGCTCAATAACAACACCAGTACAAGTGTCACCATCCACACTGGTTTCTAACGCAGAAACATCTACCTTGGTTACAGCACTCTCACCCGTTCCATCCGAAACGTTTGTGAATTTCATGACGACTTGTTTGCCGCCGTCTATAAGTGTCTGTGACGTTACAGCATCTGCCATATCACGCTCCTATTTATGCGATTTGCACATACTCAATGATGAACGTAAACGAACCCGCGGTAGTGGCGTCAACCGTATTGGTAATGTTGCAGTAGATTGTACGTTCTGCCGAGGTGTATTGAACAGAGGCTGGAGCAGTAGTGCCGTCCTGAGTTTGCAAAACCAACGCAGTTACAGTTACGTTATGCTCAACAACAGTTGTACCGCCATCTAAGATTTCATCAGTCTGAGCCGCAACGATCTGTGCGCCAGAGCTAGAAGTTCCAACTTCATAACCAATATCACCTGTGCCGATTACTGGCGAGGTATCACAGAAAATCTTAATGTCCGTGATGATCGTGTTTGCTGGTTGTGTGAACTCACCAATCGTAGGGCTGTCGCCCGCGGTAGTGTTTACTGTAACTCCAGTGGCAAAACCAACGTGCTTTACATACTTATTAGTAACAATTCCTGTAGAAGCGGTGTTTGCAACAGTAGTAATTGCGCCCGTAGTAGCGTTTTTGGAAACGACTTGAAATCCGTTCTCGGAACGAACCGGACCCGAAAAAGTTGTATTAGCCATGTTATACTCCTGTCGTGGCTAGTGTCAGACACATCATGCGCCTGTCAGGGATAACAAAAGAATACACAATATTTAAACAAAAAGAAAGGGGCAACCGAAGCTGCCCCTTAAAACACAAGATTGTGCGTGATTTACGCTCCGGGTGTTCCGAAGACGCAACGCCAATCTGATACGCCAAACGAGTAACGCTCACGCGCTTTGAACCGCATGTTGCCCGTATCAAAATCGCCTTCCATAGCAGTCTTGATCGCAGCACGGTTAAAGTACTTGAAGCCGTTAGAGGCATCCGTCTTAATAAAGAACGCGTCTGTGTCAGTAAGGAAGTGGTTTACAACCGCTCCTTCTGGCAACATGCCCATGTTCTTCATCGCGTTGTTGTCGTTGTCCGCAGTGCCACTACGCAGATTGGAGTTCATAACCCGCTCTGCAATAAACTGAAGCTCTTTTGGAATAATGAGCTTCGTACCACGAACCGCGATTTTTAAACCACGCTCGTCAGTGAACCCTGCAATGTCAATCAACATCTGCTCCAACGAAGTCTCGTTAAGATCAGCCGCTGTAGACAGCAAGTTTCGCTGGTTGCCGGACAGCGAAGGGTGAGCCGAAGAACACAATGCTGCGCCGTCACCTATTGCATTAGCACCCGTCGAAAACGCGTTGTTCAGGATAGACGCAGCCTTGATTTGCTTTGTCGTAGCCATCGAACGAGCCAACGCTTTAGTGTACCGCGAAGCCAGACGATCATAAAGATTGTCTTCGATTGCTTCCTCTGTGATAGAGAACGCAAGCGCAATGGTTTCGTGGGAATAACGAGCAGTGTAAGTCTCTTGAGCATCGTCAAAGAAACCGCGCCGCCTTCACTTTTACAGGTGCCGTTGCAAAACCTCCGAGCATAACTTCTTCTTCGAACGCCCGATCCGAGCTTTCTTCTTCAAAGATTTCGCTATGTTCGTTTTCGTAACGTCCGTACTCAAGCCCAAACAATGCGTTCAGTCCCGGTTCTAGCTCTTTCGCTAGTTGTGCGCGAGAAATAGCCATAATTTAAGCTCCTTATACGCCTGTCGTAGAAACAGTGCCCGCCGCAATAGAGCCCGTAGGCGCATTGAAGTGGTTGTTTATACGAACAATGAGAGGGATACCCGCACTTGTGAAGTCATTATTAGCAGGATCGTCTAAGATACCCATAATTCTGAGAGCCAAAGTGTTGGTGGTTGCAATTGTGTTCAAGTCAGCCGTGGCTGAAGACAACCCAGTAGTAGTCGAACCGCTGTTACCTGTTGCAAACGCAATGTTTGCAAAAACCGCAGCACGAATCTCTGCTTCAGTGTTTGCCGCAGACACAACATTAGATGTTGCAATCCGAAACAACTGATTGGGATCGTCGTACAAGAAGGCTTTGACCGGAAAGTCGCTGTCCGCGCCTGATCCGGGCCAAAAGTTAGAAAACACTGGTTTTCCTGTAGTGCTTGAGACGTATTCACATCCGCCAAAAACCCCACAAATCGCAACGTTGCCGCCTGCCGCAGCTTGCAGATCGTCAATGACGCCCGCAGCCAACGGAATAACCGCCATGCCTTGAAAAATAGGATTAGAGTTGTCAGACGCGATACGATACTCGGTCATGCCCGTAGAAGAAACAGAAGAACCCTGTCTGCTTATCGGACGAAGACCATAAGACGTCTCTGTATTCGCCATTATCTTTCTCCATTAAAGGTGGAGCTAATTCTTTCTAGGTCCACCAAAGGTTACACGAGATTGACGATCAGGTTTAGTGATCGTCATGGTAGAGTGTGCATTCTCTCGTAACATGTCAGAGTCAACCGCGTCCATCTGGTCCCTATTTCTACTTGAGAAATAAGCCGTTCTTTCCGCTACTGTTTCCTCTGGGATACGAGCTAGCATCAATCCGCCAACCCCAAACACACCCGCATATTTACCTGTTTCAACTACCGGAGACTCAAAGTCAGGGTATTCGTCTTGACGAACAAGTTCCCAACCTTCGCGCATCTTGGCGCTAATGTTCTTCGTGTCATCAAAGCCCCGAGTTTCTGAACGAATCCAACGGTGCTTGTAACCATCCGGTGCAGGCGGTGCGTCTAGCATAGACGGGGGAGCCCACGGCTTACGCGCAGCCGTCTTTTCCCTAGTTTTGTTAGCGCGAGGAGTTCTGTCTGTCATAGCCTTAATCCTTCACGTATTTCGCGTATTCGCTTAGTGGCACACCCAATTTCTTCGCTATTGCGACTTGGCTAGGAGTGAGTCTAACCTTCTTTCCAGTGCTGCGCCCAGAGGTACTTCTTGAAACTCCAGCAACCGTCTGTGCGGGCCGTCTACTGGTGTTATTTGCAGGCGTTCTGAACTTTTCAGAAATGCGCTGATCTAATTCATTATAGTAGTCATCGCTCTGCGGGTCAAACCCTTCTTCTTCCACCAACTTTTTGTGGATTCCAAAAGCCGCAAAGTCATGGCCTCGTCTTGACCAAACCACTCGTTCTTTTCTGCCCAATCCTCGGCCTTTCGGTCAGGACGGCGCATCTGTTGCTGTGGTTGAGCCTGCTGCTGTTGTGGTTGCTGTGATGCAGCCTCTTTTTGACGCTCTTGCTGCATTTTAGCCTGAGAAGCCCTGTCGTTCTCTATAGATAGCGACGTTAACTTGCGTTGAGCCTCTACCGCGGCCTGAGTATCACCCAACTCCATAGCACGAGCCATCTCTTTTTCAGTCTGAGCAAGCTGTGTCTCCACACGCGTGGTATATTCGTTAACGTAACTGTTATCCAAGCTGGACATACGCTGTTTTAACGAATTTGCCTCGGCTTGAACCTGCTTTGCGTAGTTCAAAGCCTCGTTTTCACGACGCTCCGCCTCCCTCATCTTCTTTGTAAGACGATTTATGCGCGATTGCGTGGCGCTTTCCGCTTGTTCGAACTGATCCCCCGAGTCCGCGTCAACGTTAGGCTCTACCGAAACCTCCGTTTCTTCAGAACTATCCAGTTCTAACTCAATTTGATCGTTTTCTGCCATTTTTTTCTCCTAGAAATGCAAAATATCTTCGGGATTAGAGATTTTAGCCAAAACCTCGTCATCATTAAGAATACGGACCTCGCCACCGTCGATCTTGAACCGCGAACCCGCGTAACGAGCAAACATTACCCAATCACCCTTCGCGCACCACGGACCATCTGGAAACTTGTCCCCGTCCTGATACGCCAGTTCCCCGACCTTCAAGACATAACCAACCTGCGTAGACACAGATTGTTCCTCAACTACTTTATCCGGTAGATATATGCCGCCTTCTGTCTGACCCTTTCCCTTGTATGGGAGAATCAACAGACGCCATCCCGTAGGACTAGGCATTTTTCTAAGAGATTGACCCAAAGCCGAAGGGTCTAAAGTTGTCTCTACTTTCTCTTTATAAGCATCTTCTAAGTTCGCCACGCCCTTTTTGGCAGCGGCTAAGTCTATTGCATGTGCTTTAGTCAACACTACGCTCCTGTTTATCTAGCAGGCCCTTGAGTTCCTGTTCCACATGATTCAGGGCCTCTAAGTTGCCCATAAGCTCACGATATTGCTCTAGTGATTTAACGTTGCCGTACTGCATTAGATCGACAACGCCCTGTCTTCTTTCCTTATAACGCGAAAGACAGCTTCTGCAACGCGTATCTCATCCATTCCCAGATTCTCCCATTTAATCTTATATGGAAACCTACCTGGATTTAGTAAACGCGAAACGAGTCGTCCATAATTT
>UEXL01001307.1_pt1 | contig 10885 bp, 21 predicted proteins | sample 1796671 | NCBI WGS metagenome assembly UEXL01 (sample SAMEA4772471, study PRJEB27181) | metagenome
TATTGGATTGTTGGCGGTATGGAGCCGTACTAATAATTTTACTTACAGATATTACAAAATAAAAATATGCAATTATCACGAAATTTTTCTCTTCAAGAGCTTATCAAATCAGACACTGCTATACGTAAAGGTATAGATAACAACCTAACGCAGATCAAATAGAAAAATTAAAAGCATTATGTGAAAATATTTTACAACCAGTACGTGACCATTTGGCAGAGTAAAGGTTACCAGCGGATACCGTTCACCAGAGTTGTGTGAAGCAATCGGCAGCTCTGTAAATTCACAGCATGCAAAAGCTGAGGCGGCAGACTTCGAATGTGTTGGAGTTGACAATGCTGAACTTGCTGATTGGATTAAAGAGAACTTACTATGATCAATTGATCGTCGAGTACTATACGCCAGGCGAACCTAACTCGGGATGGATACACTGTAGTTGGAATACAGTTCAACCTAGAACAAGTTTTTACGAGCTATAAATCTGAAGGTAAACAAATACAAACCAATTCTGGAAAGCAAAAGACCTGGTTTAAAATCAGCGCGCTACGCGTATAGTCCTACTAAATCCATGACCTTAATTCTTCACCTAATACTTCTGATGCTATATTTATTTTTCGTAAGCCTTCACAATTTTTCATCAACTGTATCTTCCGCATTAAATCAACATAAGTTACCGTTTTTTGTCCGATTCTGTGTGCTCTGTCTTCTGATTGTAATCGTTTTCTAAGTCATATCCATTAGAATAGTAAATTACGGTGTTTGCAGCTGTTAAAGTAATACCATAGCCGCCCGTAGAAGGCGTTCCAATAAAAAACCGACACTTAGGGTCATCTTGAAATTTGGTAATATTGTGTTGTCTTTCTTCTTTTGGTGTTAATCCATAATAGTCAACAAAGGACCCCGGACCATATTTTTTATAGCTTCTATAATTTTAGTCATATCATATTGATAATGAGCCCAAATAATAGCTTTACCTTCTACTTCTTCTAACACATCCATTAGTTCATAATTCTATTGTTTTAATAGGTTGTGTTGCACCATTATCATCAGTAAAATGACCACAAGTTATTTGTTGTAGTCTCATTAACTGTGTTAATGTATTTTTGTGTAGATACTTTACCTTTAATATAGCAAAGCTTGTTTTTCATTTGTTCATAAATTTACGTTGATCTGGTGTTAATTGTATTTGACGTTTAATAAATATTTTATCTGGTAAATCTAAACAATCTTCTTTTAATACACGATAAGAAAATTCTTTAATTATCTGATAATTCACCTAAATTTTAAAACCATCTACAACTTGTATTGATCTACCATGTGCATGCATAGTTTTCATTTCTGCATATCTATTTCTAAATGCATAATAAGAATCAAAATCTAATAACCACGGACTCAAAAATCACATTGTGTAAATAAATCTAATGGATTTTTAGTAACAGGAGAACCTGTCATTATACGTCTATACTTTGCAAACCTAAAGCTAAAATATTTTTAGTACGTTTAGCACTAGGGTTTTTAATTGTAGTAGACTCATCAATAGCCATTAAAGTATTATGTGATCTTAAAAATTTACTTGCAAACTAACCTACCTTTTCTGTACTAAAAGCTTCTACATTCATAATTAAAATATGTAATGTTTCTATTTCAAACAAAGTATCTAATTTTTCTTGTTGTTTTTGTAATATTTGGTTGCCACAATACAGTCACATTTTCTATATGATTTGGTAAATGAGTTGGTAATTCATTTGTATACCAAGTACCAACAACACCTTTAGGTGCAATAATTAAAGCACCATCTATTTTACCTTTGTCATAAAGCATAGACATATTGTCTATTAATACTTTTGTTTTACCTGTACCCATTTCCATAAAATAAGCATAGGTTTCTCTGTTCCATGACTTTTCTAATGCAGTCATTTGATGTGCATATGGTTTTGTTTTAAATTTATAATTCATAATTTTTCTTCTTTCTAGTTGACAAGATAACAAACAGACCTATATTGTCAAGCATGAAAGAAAATAAAGTTTATGTAATACAAGAAGTTGCTGGAACTCAATCAGGTGCTCCTAAAATTAATATTATGGGTGCAGCTAAATATGGTAAGTTTGAATTTTTACTACCAGAATTTTCACAAATAATATTTTCTCCTGGTCCATTAATTTTTAAATTAAGAAAAGCTTTAAAAATTTTACGACAGAAGATTATTTATTATTAACTGGTGATCCTGCAATTATAGGTGTTGCATGTTCTATAGTTTCTGACATGACAAATGGTAAATACAATTTACTAAAATGGGATAAACAAGAAAGAAAATATTATCCTATTGAAATTAACCTATACGAGAAAGGAGAAATTGATGACAATTAATTTTGAAGAAGACCAACAAGACCTTGTAGATAAAACTGCAAGTATACAATCTCTTGCAGATCAAGTACAAATGTTAGAAGGTTTACAAAAAGAATAGAAACAAGAAAATAATTTAAAGATTTAAAAAGAACATGACCGATTATCAGGAGAAGTAATTCCAACTATGATGGCTGAGATGGGTTTATCTCATCTTAAACTTATGGATGGATCTTCTGTAGATGTTAAACCAAATTATAGCGCAAGTATTTCTATTGCAAATAGAGAAGCAGCGTTTGGATGGCTTCGTAACAATGGACTAGGAGATATAATCAAAAATGAGATATCCGTATCTTTTGGTCGTAACGAGGATAACAAGGCAGCTGATTATGCTGCTCTTGCAGAGGAGCGTGGGTTTCAACCTACACAAAAGTTGAAGGTTGAACCCATGACTCTTAAAGCGTTAGTCCGTGAGCGTTTAGAGGCAGGTAAAGAAATGCCAACGGAAATTTTCAACGTGTTTGTTGGAAATAAGACAACAATAAAAAGGAACAAATAAACATGAACCAAGTAGCAGAAAAAGAAGGTGCATTAGCAACATTTGTTTGAAGCTGATGCAAATCAAGGTGCTCAAAATATATCGCAAGAAGATCTTGCGTTACCTTTCCTAAAAATTTTGGGACAACTATCTCCAGAGGTAAACAAAAGAGATGGTAAATATGTCGAAGGCGCAGAGCCTGGCAAAATAATCAACACTGTCACAAACGAATTGTTTGATAAAATTAGTGTTGTACCTTGTCACTACAAAAGACAATACATTGAATGGCAAGACAGAGGTACCAGCAGTGGTGCACCTGTTGCAATTCATGATGCAGTGATATATTAGTCAAACCACTAGAGGTAAATCTACAAAGATAGATTACCAAATGGTAATTACATTGACAACACTGCAAATCATTATGTAGTTGTGTTGGTGATTCACCACAGACAGCTTTAATTTCTATGAAAGCGACTCAACTAAAAATTAGTCGTAAATGGAATTCCATTATGATGGGAATTAAACTGCAAGGTAAAAATGGTTTGTTTACACCGCCAACTTATAGCCACATTTATAATCTATCAACTGTTCAGATGTCTAATGACAAAGGAACATGGTTTGGTTGGGAAGTTGAAAAGATGGTCCAGTTACAGATAAAGGAATCTATGACATGGCAAAATCTTTTGCAATGAGTGTTGGTAAAGGTGAAGTGGAAGCTAAACACGGATCAGAAGATACTAAAGACTCAACACCATACTAATAAAATCCTAGGAGTGGGCGTCGAAGCGAGAGTGGAAGCGCCCATTAAAAATTATGTTTGAAAAAATATTTAAAGGATTGGAACGTGCGCATGGTTGTACCAAAGTTACAGCACCGGCAGAAAACGGTGTCAAACTAAAGGACAATCATTCGTAGTACGTCAACCAGTGACCACGGAACTGTGGAAATGCATTTAGATGGTACACAAAGTCTGGGTATCATACCTATTAACGAAGATAATCAATGTGTGTGGGGATGTGTAGACATAGATTCATACGCAGGGTTTGATCACAAAAAATTAATAGATAAGATAAAACAATTTAAACTGCCTCTGGCTGTGTGTAGGTCAAAGAGTGGAGGAGCACACGTCTTTCTCTTCTCCGAACTACCGGTAGCTGCAGAAAGAATGAGAGATAAGCTAACAGAAATAAAAACACTACTAGGATACGGCGGATCAGAAGTCTTTCCAAAACAAATACAATTAAAATCAGCAGATGACACAGGTAACTTTTTAAACTTACCATACTTTGGTGGTGAAGATACAACACGTTATGCATTTAGAGAAGATGGTGAAGCTGCAACACTAGAAGAATTTTACACTATATACAGTGAGATAAAACAAACAGACATTACAAAAATAAAAATAGAAAGACCACAATCAGAATATTCTGATGCACCACCATGTATAGAACTTATGGCTATGAATAAAATACCAGAAGGTGGTCGTAACAATTCTATGTTTCATTTTGGTGTGTACGCTAAAAAGAAATGGCCAGCAGAATGGAAAAGTAAGATGACTTTGTTTAATGCAACAGCATCTACGGTGCCACTAAGTGAGTCTGAAGTAGAAATAATTAAACGACAACATGATAAAAAGAATGGGGTTACAAATGTAATGATACACCTATGTGTAATTTGTGTGATAAAAAATTATGTAGAGAAAGAAAGTTTGGTATTGGTGAAGAGATAGTATTTCCTGCACTGACTGACTTACAAAAAATTAAATTAGAAAAACCATATTATTATCTTAACGTAGATGGTGAACGACTACACCTGGAGAATGTAAAATTTTAAAACAACAAAGTTTATTTCAGGAAGCATGTATGGAACAGTTAGATTTTAAACCACCAACAGTAAAACCAAAAGACTGGGACATGATAATAAATCCACTGATGAAGAACCACGAACCAATAGATCCACCAGAAGGTGTGACTACACAAGATCAATTACAAAATCATTTAGAAGAATATTGTTTAAACAGACAAGTATCTACAGATAAAACGATCTTAAAAAAGGTGGTGTGTGGACTAGCGAAGGCAATCACCATTTTGTGTTTGACAGATTTTACAATCAGTTTTTAATTAGAAAACGTTGGGACGTACCATACTCACGTACAGCACAGATGTTAAAAGAAACATGTAACTGTGATGACAAACGTATTGGTAAAGAAAGAATCTCTGTGTTTGTAGTAAAACAGTTTGATAAAAAGAAGATGACTACAATCAAAAAGAATTAAAACCAAAGGATATATTTTGAGAACGATTGTATTAGGACCACCAGGTACAGGTAAGACTACAACTTTGTTAAACAAAGTAGATGACTATCTTAAACAAACAGATCCTGACAAGATAGGTTACTTTGCATTTACACAGAAAGCTGCACACGAAGCAAGAGACAGAGCAATTAAAAATTTAATTTAACAGAAGATGATCTACCATACTTTAGAACACTACACTCACTAGCATTTAGAAAACTAGGATTAAAAAAAGATCAAGTCATGCAGCCCAGACACTACAAAGATCTAGGTAAGAAATTAGGCTTTCCTGTAACGTATGCTGACTATCAAGAAGACCAAGGCGGTATCTTTACATCGGACAGCGAGTATCTAAGAATTATACAGCTAGCACAACTTAGAAACATAACACCAGAACAACAATTTGATTTAGCAGAGCACACACAAGATTTAGAAAGAGATCAACTTAGAATTATACATAACGAACTTAAACGTTACAAAAAAGAATATAACTTAATAGATTTTAATGACATGATTTTAAACTTTGTAAAGTCAGAGTTGTCACCAAAGTTTGATGTAGTATTTATTGATGAGGCGCAAGATTTATCTTTGATGCAATGGGACATGGCAAAGTCTATTTGGAATAGAACAAAAGATTCCTACATTGCAGGTGATGATGACCAAGCAATATTTAGATGGGCTGGTGCAGATGTAGATTCTTTTATAGCATTAGAAGGACAATACTTACCACTAACACAGTCTTATAGAATACCTGCTAAAGTACATGGTGTAGCAATGGGTATTATAAATAAAATTAGAAATAGAATAGATAAAACATGGCAACCTAAAGTTAATCAAGGAACTTACAAAGACATTTTGATATAGATAGTATTGATATGTCAACAGGTGATTGGTTAGTGTTAAGTAGAACAAGACACATGTTAACAGATATAGAAGAGTCTTTGTATAGACAAGGATTGTATTATGAAAACAGATACAAACGAAGCAGTGAAAAAGAATTACATCAAGCAGCTACATCATGGGAACATTTAAGACAAGGACAATTAGTTTCTTACAAAGAAATAGAAAACATATTAAATTTATGGGACCTAAACATTGGCACGCTAAAAATAAAAGGTATGGCTAAAGGATCTTTTTATGGAATAGATCAACTTGTAAAAGATTATGGTCTACAAGTTAAAACAGTTTGGTATGAAGCATTTGACAATGCAGGTCAAACTAGGGTAGACTACCTTAGGAAGATGAGAAAGAATGGTGAAAAACTAAATGAAAAACCTAGAATTGAACTATCTACTATACACGCAGCGAAAGGTGGAGAAGCAACTAACGTTGTACTGCTGACAGATCTTACAGAAAATACTATGCGAAGTTATGAAAAGAATCCTGATGACGAAAACAGATTATTTTATGTAGGTGCAACACGAACAAAAGAAAACTTACACATTGTAGAACCAAAAAAATATGAGAAGGGATATATATTATGAAACCATACGACAAGCAGATCGGAGGATCTCACTACCAAAAATATAAAATACAGCCAAGCAAGTTTGTAATAGAGAATGAGTTGCTCTATCCTGAAGGTTGTGCTATAAAATATATTATAAGACATCGCGACAAAGGAAAGAAACAAGACATATTGAAAGCAATACACTTTTTAGAAATGATTATTGAAAGGGATTACGATGCAGATACCTCTATTTAAACCACAGACAGAGTGGCTACCACCAGAAAACTTTCCAGACTTATCTAAGTATGATGAGATTGCTATTGACTTAGAAACTAAAGATCCGGATTTAATGAAGATGGGATCAGGTTCTGTTGTAGGTAGAGGTGGTGTTGCAGGGATAGCTGTAGCTGTACCAGGTTGGTCTGGTTATTATCCTATTGCTCACGAAGGTGGTGGTAATATGAGTCGAGCAAAAGTTTTAAAATGGTTTCAAGGTGTATTAGATACACCAGCAGATAAAATATTTCACAACGCCATGTATGACGTGTGTTGGATTAAAGCGCTCAGTTTAAGTGTCAGCGGTAAAATTGTGGACACGATGATTGCATCGGCCCTTGTTGATGAAAATCAAATGCGCTATGACTTAAACAACTGTGCTAAACGATACACTGGTAAAGGTAAAAATGAAACAGATTTATATGCAGCTGCAAAAGATTGGGGTGTTGACGCCAAGGCAGAAATGTATAAACTACCTGCCATTTATGTAGGTGCATACGCAGAAAAAGATGCAGAGATAACTTTAGAGTTATGGCAAGAACTTAAAAAAGAAATACTTCACCAAGATATACAATCTATTTTTGATATGGAGACTGAGTTGTTTCCTTGTCTGGTATCGATGAAATTTCTTGGCGTGAAAGTGGACGTTGAAAAAGCTCATACAATGAAGCAAGAGTTATCGCAACAAGAAGCCAAGTTAATCCAAGAAGTAAAAAAAGAAACAGGAATAGATACTCAAATATGGGCTGCACGATCGATCGCACAAGTTTTTGATAAACTGAAACTAGACTATGATAGAACTGAGAAAACATCGGCACCTTCCTTTACTAAAAATTTTTTACAGAATCACCCCCACCCGCTAGTGAAACGAATTGCCCAAGCCCGTGAAATAAACAAGGCTCATACCACGTTTATTGATACCATATTGAAACATTCTCACAAGGGTAGAATACATGCTGATATTAACCAATTAAGATCAGATAATGGCGGAACTGTGACAGGTAGATTCAGTTACTCAAACCCAAATTTACAGCAAATACCAGCTAGAAACAAAGACCTTGGACCACGGATCAGGGCCTTATTTGTGCCCGAGGAAGGCCATACATGGGGTTGTTTTGACTATTCTCAGCAAGAGCCTAGGCTGGTAGTGCATTATGCAGCTTTACAGAATCTCTATGGAGTGGACGATGTATTGGATGCGTATCGCGAAGGCGATGCGGACTTTCATACGATCGTTGCTGATATGGCAGAGATACCTAGATCACAGGCTAAGACCATAAATCTTGGCCTGTTCTATGGTATGGGTAAAAATAAATTACAAGCAGAACTTGGTGTATCTAAAGATGTATCTGATAGTTTGTTTAGACAATACCATAACAGAGTACCATTTGTTAAACAACTGATGGACAATGTTATGCAACGTGCACAAGAGTCCGGTAAGATTAGAACTTTACTGGGTAGACTGTGTAGGTTTCATTTATGGGAACCTAATCAATTTGGTATACATAAAGCATTGCCACACGATCAAGCGCTCTTGGAACACGGACCAGGGATTAAACGTGCGTTTACATACAAAGCATTAAACAAATTAATACAAGGATCAGCAGCTGACATGACAAAAAGCTATGATAGAATTATACAAAGAAGGTATCATACCACATATACAAGTACATGATGAACTTGATATATCTGTTGAAGTCCTGAGCATGCAGAAAAATAAAAGATATTATGGAAAATGCTGTTGACTTAGAAGTACCTAACAAAGTAGACTATGAATCTGGTCCTAATTGGGGCCAAATAAAATGATAAATTATGGCTTACTTAAATGCAAACATTCCTGTACAATACGCACAAATAAAAAAGGAGTATTTATATGACCTTAAAAACATAAAGGAGAAGTTGAAGACTGTATTATCTTCGGTATTACGAGTCTTACAGGACGTGCTATCTTATTTCATGCCATTATGGAAAATGGTGCTGTCTTTTATCGTCTCCCAATATCGGCTTTTATTCAACGTGGTTTGAACAGAAGTCTGTTCCTGAACAAAGACTTGATGAACTGGAGCTTTGGAATAGTTTTAGTTATTATCCTGCTGTTACTACTTGGGATATTTTAACAGCAGCATCAGGAAAATACATTGGTAAAGATAAAAATGGCATCATGGTAAGTATTTATTTACCGTTGACTGGGGACATCCAGATGCTAATATACTAAACTCTGATCATTCAGAGATTCCGCACGAACATAAGTGCGCTCACATAATTGCGTTAGACGACGGCAACTATGCAGCACAACCTAACAATAGATGTATATGGGACCTACCTTCTTTACAGTGAAGGATAATATTCCTGACTGGAAAGTACAAACTAATGAATGGAATGTAGAAGATACAGGAGCATGGAAAACAGAAGACACCGACAATTTCTTTTATGAAATTGAGGAAAAATGAGGAACGAAAATGAATTTAGCAGATTTATTAAAAAAGAATTTTGTATTAGTACCTGTAGTAGCTTCAGTGCTAGTCGGAACATTTACTGGCGTTCGTTATATTGTTAATCTTACAGACACTATCAATTCTAATCAGCAAGAAATTGTAGATCTTAAAAGAGATTTAAAAGTTGCTGAAGATAAAATTGTAGATCAAAACACAAGACTAACTTCTGCAGAATCTACTTGGCAGATGGCAGAAAATTTATACAGACAATTAGCAGATCAAGTTAGAGAACACGACTATGATATTAAGGATTTAAACAGGTAATGTATGGAGGTTCTCAGGATGAATTATTATTTTACAGGATTACTTATTGGCTCTTACAATGTTAGCTTTGTTTGTAGAACCTGCATATCCTAGAAACGAATATCTTAACGACTATGGTGTAAGATGTGGAGAAATTGAAGTAAGAACTGAAAAAGAGAAACTGATTATAATTATACTGATAGTAGCACTAATGAACAACAATATTTAAGTTTACTTATAGAAAATATTTAGGCACAGACTGTAAAACAGCAAAAGAAAACGTAGCAATCAAACAACAATTAGAGTTAATGAAAATGTGTGGTAGGTTAATAGTAATCCTAGTCTTGCAACAATTCTAATTTTGATTTATTAGTATCTAAATGTAGAGGTGTAACTCCTGCAAGAGATAATACTAGACCATCTGATTCTCAAAGTTTGTGGGATGATATGAAAGATGACTATAAAAAGAGAACCCAGACGTCAATTTAATGGGAGATAAGTTCATAAAACCCAGTAAAAAGCAAATTGAAAATACCTCAAAAGATTATATACTACCTCTACCAAAACCTAAAGATGAGTAAGAAACCATTAAATATATCTGAAGAAGCAGCTGTACAGATGCCGATGAAGACGGTAGCTCTTAATTTTACTCGTCGCAGCCGGCGTGTTCGCATACACCGAGCTGACGGCAAGGTTAGTATCGTTAGAGACATCACGTGAGTTGTTTGAAAATGATTTGCTAAAAATCGTGAACAAGTGCCCACGGACCAGGAACAACATTTTTATTAGAAGATTTTATAACTGTAGAAAGTGGACAGAATCAAGAACATGAATGACAAACAAAGTTAATATAGAATTTTTAGAAAACAATTAGAAAAGCATTAGAAGATATAGAAAATTAAAAGATAAGGTAAGACAAATGGAAGTTATGTATGAATAGAACAAATTGTAGAGCTTTACTTATCTGACGGATGTAAAAAAGCAAAACAAATGAATTTGTAAAATTTAAAAAGAAGTAGAAACTGGCAAGCATGGTACACAAAAATATGTTATCAAGCAAGGTGAAAACAAAGGTAAAACAGTATGACAGAGTTAGTGGTAGCTTTACTTATGATTGTACACGGAGAGATCAAGGAAGCACGTATACAGCCTTCAATGTCTGAATGTTTAAAAGGTAAGAGAGTTGCAAAACGTAGAACAAAAATGATGGACATGTTAAGTATCAATGCATAAAATCTATGGCAGAATT
>UEXL01000633.1_pt1 | contig 10876 bp, 26 predicted proteins | sample 1796671 | NCBI WGS metagenome assembly UEXL01 (sample SAMEA4772471, study PRJEB27181) | metagenome
ACTTAAATTAGAATCAACTTCTGGTCCTTCAATAAATCCAAAACCCATCATTTGATCTTCGTTTAAATCTTTTAATTTATCTTGTTTAATTAAACTTCTTGCTTCTTTTCTTCTGGAGTTAATTGTAAAATTTCTTTTCCTTTATACAAAATTTTATCTGCACCTAATGCAGCTCTAGCTATAACTTCATCTGGTGGAAGTCCGTCTCTAATAGCTGTATATCCATCGTAAGCAACCATAGGAGCTGCTAAAATTCCTAAACTTTTTAATCCTAATGTCCAATATCTTTTAGCTCTAAAATCATTTGGCATATCTTCAACTGATTTTATTAAATTTTCTAGACCTGGTATTGCTGATGCTTTAAATTTAGGTGTTTTAACATTTAATTTTTCAATTTCAGATATTTTTACTAAAAGCTTTTCTTTCTTTAGATGTCATATCTTTATAAATTTTATTTCTCCTTCAAGACCTGCGAAGGACATTTATAATTACCAGCTTTAGGTTTAAAACACCTGTTTCTGGATCAACTTGAAAATAACCTATTTGACCTTTGTAGTCTTTTCCAAGATCTTGAATTGCATTCATTACATTTCTTTTGGCTTTTGCATTATTTATAGTATTTGTTTTCATAACCTTTAGGTTTAACTTTAATAAATATTCTTGGTCTTCTGCAATAGACCAATTATATTATAACCTATTAATTTACTATTCATATCTGCATCAATTGTAGTAGTTATTTTAGTTCCTGGTTTTGCAGATTCAATTATAGGATAGACATGACTAAAAGCTCTATTAATTTTTCCACCTATAATATTTATCTCACCTCCTTGTGTAGCTTTAATTTTATCTCTTCTAGTAATATTACCTTGATTTATTTCTTCTATTCTTTTTACCTGTAGATTTAAATTTTAATTTTTCTATGCTTATCTAATTCTTTTCTAGAAATTAATTCTTTTGAAGATACTCACTTCTGCCTTCTAAATCTGGATTTTGTTCAAAAATTTTCATCAATTTCTAACAAAGGTGCTTCATCAATGACCTTTTGAAGTTCTGCTAAACTTCTTAATGGTCTAACTGCAGTAAACTGATTTTAGGAGGAGTCTTACTATAAGAAATTCAAACCTATTCCTTTTATATATGTGACCTGTTTTCATTATACTGGACTTGTATCTGCCGATCCACCATTATCAAAATTTTGTCTCGGACGCGTAAGATACGCCATCATTTCATTATATGCGTGGATCTTCATTAGAATCCTAATATGTTAGGTAGTCCGCCTTTAGCCATTTGTACTCTGCCACCTTTAGCACTGGGTTTTCTATCTTTAGGTGGTTCAAAATCCATAAGCTCAATCTGTTATTTAAAATCGTCATCAATATATCTTTGTAAAATTACTTTACGTTCTGCACGAGGTAGTTGTGAAATTCTTACAGCTTCTTCTCTAGAAACTGGAAAATCTTGTATAAATTTTTCTACGTTAAAACCAGAAGTAGGTGTTTCCATTTTCTTACCACCAATTATAGGTTGGTCAGGATCAATAACATTACCTTCCATATCTAAAACTTTTCATCTGGATTGTTGCTTTTCTTTTCTAATTTTGTAAGGACTTTTCAAAATATCAACAGCTTTTGTTATTTCAGTTACTACCAAATTGCAATATCTCACTTTCTCCTTGTTTGCAAGACTTGCTGCTGCTTGTAAAAATTTTGCCAATGGTGTCATTAATAATACGTCCTTTTTGGTTTGATGATCTCTTCATCCTTATAATCTTCTGGGTGGGGGATTAGTCCTCCCTGTCTAAATCGCATTACCGCTTGGGTCATAGAATCCACCAAGTCATCATGATCGCCATAGGGAAACGCTGCGCATTCCTCAATGACCTCTTCTGCAAACTTATCGTCTGTGGACCATATCATACCAGATTCAAAGAGAGGTGCAACTGAATTAACACGAGGTATGTTTATCGTTTCCTTTTGATGGTGTGAAGTTTACAACTGGTATACCCATAGCTCTAAGCTCATAAGTCCTGATGCTTTGCTTCAACTAACACCGTCTCTGGATTCCAATAATCATATTGTTCTTTGGCAACGCGACGAAGTTCGGGAAACTCGTATCTACCTTTTAATGAATCTAATATTAAATTGTCTTCATTCTCTCGAAACACGCCCCACGTTGTAATAGCTGAGTAATCCGATGTCTCCTTTTTCATAAACGCTGTATCGTATGATTGTATAACATGTTCTAGTTGTGGCATTTCATCTTTATCCCACATCTTCCACCACTCACGTTTTATAATAGCACCTTCTTCAGAGGTAGGGTTTTGCATCCACTGCGCGTTCCACTTACCAACTGATAGTGAAGCTTTAACAGTTTCTAGTTCCTCGATCTTCCAATACTCAGGCCAGACTGGTTTATTAGATGGCATGATAGCAGGAAACTCAATCAACTCCCACTGATCTGACTTTGCTTCTTTTTGATGTTTTAATAATTGTCCTGTTAGATCTTTAACATTCCATCTGTCATTACACAAACGATAGCTCCACCAGGTTGCAACCTTTGACGTGGACCTGATGTATACCACTCGTACGCACGTTCAAAGCTGTTAAGTTCATAGCGTCTTGCTCCGAGTGTGGGTCATCAATAATTAATAAATCAGCACCACGACCTGTGATTGCTCCACCGACACCAGCTGCAAAATACTCGCCACCTTGTGCAGTTTCCCAGCGCCCCGCTGCTTGACTATCTTCTCTTAATCTTGTCTCAAACACTTGCTTATATTCATCAGAGTCCATTAATGTTTTAGCTTTACGCCCGAATCTTATTGCAAGTTCTCCGGTGTGAGTTGTTTGAATAATTTTAATTTAGGTTTACGCCCGATCATCCAGGCGGGCAGCAAGGAGCTAGCGAACTCAGACTTAGTATGTCTTGGTGGCATATTAACAATGAATCGTTTAATTTTGCCATCTGCTATTTCGTTAAATTTTTTTGCAATAATTTTGTGATGACGACCTTCAATGAATTCTGGCCACATATGTTTTGCAAATGAAAGAAAGTCATCTTTTACTTTCAAAATCTTTTTCTTTTCATCTAGTTTTAGATACATCTTCATGAAGTCTTTCTTCACGTCAGGAGGGAGCTTCTTAATTTTTTCTAAGTCTATTTCCATATATTTTTTTGCAAAATTTTTTTAAAGGTGCTTTTGGAACCCATAACGTTTTTATAGGCTAAAACTCTCCAAATCAAGCAATAAAGTGTAAGTCTTGGGACCCCTTTTTATATATGTTAATTAATTAAATATATGTTTTGCAAAATTGCGGATTGACTTGGTACCTCTATGGATTGTGGTTGTGGGCCTGGCTATGCGAGGCCCACACTCTGTGTGTTTTGTTAGTCTAGCAATGTCATGTATGCGCTAGCATTCATTCTACTAAACTTAGATAGTTTCTTTTGCATTGTTATAATCTTCATCTCTCTCATGTTCCTTGATCTCAATGTATAACTTATGTTCTCAGGTGTCAGCATTGCTGATTGACCAGAGTAAGGGTTCGTTGCCTTGATCTTTGTATTAAGTTTAATGTTGCCTTTATCATCTGCCATCTGCTCTAACTCCTCGATTGGTAAGTTCCACCATGCTACATTGTTTGTCATATTATTTCCTCGCTTTCTAGGATTATCCTACTCTACCTCGTTCCGATTGTCAACACTTACTATCTTAGTATGTGTATAAGGATTGCCACTCCAATCTGTTGCCTGTTCCTTGACTACATCTATTGGTGTTTCAAGAGCCTCGGTCCTTGGTGCAATGGCTATGACTTCTCTTACATATTTATTAGCAAAGTCATTGTAACAACCTTGACTACAAAAATTAGAATACATATTATAATGTTCTCCACTATTCCATTTAGTCTGTTTTACTTTCCTAGTTCTTAGGACCTTGCTACCCTTGACACCTCTTATTCTATCTTGAGTGTGAGAGGTATGGCAACTTGGTCCATGACACCAAACAAAATTACTCATGATTGTTCTCCCTCGGTCATTTGAAATCTAGCCAAGATTTTGGCATGGCTTTCTAAAGTTTTTTCTAGAGTCTTAATTCTATCTTCTAGAAACTTAACTTTATTGCGTTGCAACATTGCGTCTTTGTTTTTGTCTATTGTTTCAAAGTGTAGTTCATTCATTTCAGCCATGATTAAAACCTTATCTTGTAATTGCCTGAGCAAGTTCTATAACCTTGTGCGTCCATGTCATAGTAAGTTATTAATTGATTGCCAGATTTACTTGTCCAATATTTGACAAGCTATCCCATTTTGCTCTCGTGTTATGTGCTTTGCATGTTTCTTTGCATAGTAAGTTATGTTAAATGTTTTGTTGTTTTCCATGTTATTTCTCCTTTCTATCTGGGATATTATAGTAATACCCCAGATTTGTCAACTGTTTAATTTACTGTTGCTTGTTGCATTATTGACCTTGCAATAGCAATTTTTTCCTCTCTTGTTTGTTCTACCTTATCTTCCAAAAGACTAGCCAAGTTTTCTGGACTATAAACTGAAAGTGCCATACTGCTACTTTCATTTAGTATGCCCTCATTAAGTGCAACACCTAATTTGTCAGCTAGTGCTTTAGCTTGGTCAAAGTATCTGTAAGATTTTAAACCAAGTTTTAGTTTTTCCATTTTACCATTTACATGTTCGTATAATTGTTGGTATGCCATGATAACATTCTCTCTCAAAGTATTAAATCATTTGAAAAGTTTAAATGTTTCTTGGTCAACTGCAAACATTCTACTATGACAATAAGATGAACCAATTGTTGTAATTGGAAATCTTTTTCCCACTCATCTTTATAAGACAGGTAGTTTTATTGTCGTTGCTACTTGTTTCATGCCCTGTAAATTTATTTACTTGGCTTTCCATAGTGTAATAGCTTGGACTTCTTTTGTCGTAGTTATTATTGATTGCAACATGAAAATCTGGGTTAAGACCTTTTGCTTTAATCTCATCTCTATAATAAGACCTTGCAAAATCTTTTCCTAACTAAACTTAACATGTTCTTCATCAACAATTTCTCTTGTTCTACCATCACTATCAGTTTCGTTTCTTGGTGGTGCAGTAAAGTAAAAACAATTATCATTATATAACTCTCCACCACTTGATTGTATTTAGCAATCATACTTCTAATTGTATCTACATCTTCTTGTGGTTGATGATGTCTTACAACTGTTTCAGCTAAAACTTTCATTTTAGTTCTTGCAGGTTATAATCAGCGATTGCTTTTTTGTGCAGTTCATACTTTGGACTATTTTGTTCAAAGTGATTTTGAAATACATCTGCAATAGCTTTTCTTTTTTCACTATTTAATGTTAGTCTTTTTTCTGGCATTTTTCTCCTGTATGGTTATTTATTTATTTGCATATTTATTTTATATACACTTGACAAATAGATTGTCAAGTATTATATAGGATATGTCGGAAAGGATTAAAGCTAGGTTGCCGTCAAGACATGTACAGAAAGAGTTAACCTACCTAGCCTAATCCCTGGTCCTATTATTTGCTGGACCCTGACAGGTGATAACCTGTTAGGCCTGTTGCCCGGGCTGTTAAAATAAAGCACGCCGGCCTCAACTCAGGTCCTGCTAATAATTGCCAGTTTAGAATGATTCTAAAAATCATTCTAAAGAAAGAAAGCAAAAAGCGCCAAGCTTCAAGCAGCAAGCAACGCTTGACAATGGTTCCGGGATCGTGTAGGATGAGTATAGAAAGGAATAATTATGGACAAACAACTTGAAAAAAACTTAAAACAATTAGAAAATGCTGATATTGCGTGGCAACTTAATAGAGTAGCTAATGCGCTGGAAGAGGTGCTTCGTTTAGTTAAAGAAGATCAGGAGAGTCTAGAAAATATATGGAGAAACAAAGATGAGTAGGCGTCCAGGATTACCAATGGCCCAAGTCTACCTGCAGCACTGGCGCTGGTTAGAGGACCAAGGCCCAAGCTACAAGCGACAAGCCGCAAGCTGCAAGCGTCAAGCTTTAGAGTTGACAAGATTAAATTACAATGTTATTGTATCCTATAAATAAAGAGAAGTAAATGTCTAAATATAAAACATACCTAACGATCACAAAAAACTACAAAAAGAAATTATAAGCTGGAATCTTGAGCATTAAAGAATTACAAAAGATTTTAAAATTCATGATTGACTTAGAAGCCAACCCAGGAATGACAGACGATGTTAATTAAAGAAGCAGAAGCTATAACACACACTATCGAAGCCTGGCAAGATGCCTGGATTTGCATATTCAACGCCAGCTCATGAATGCAAGACTGGGACCAAGCTTCGAGCTGTAGCTGGCAGCGTTTGCGCTAACTGTTACGCGTACAAGCGCGGCCGGTATAGATTCCAAAATGTTATTGATGCGCAGTATAAGCGCTTCAGGTCTCTGACTCATCCTAAATGGGTTGAAGCAATGGCTGCACAAATTAATTCTAAGAAAGTAAAATTTTAGATGGCATGATTCAGGCGATGTCCAGAACCTGGACCATCTAAGACGGATCTATGCTGTATGCAGGTTGACGCCTTCAGTTAAACACTGGATGCCAACCCGTGAAGCATGGACCAAGGACTATATTGTTGAAGCTCCTGACAATCTTGTTGTCCGGTTCTCCATTCGATGGTGGACCAGGCAGCAATTGACAGCTGGCCTCATACTCAACGGTGACAACGAAGCCTGGACAACGAACCTGTCCAGCCCCTACTCAGGGCAACAAATGCAAAGACTGCAGAGCTTGCTGGGACAAGTCAATTCAAAATATTTGTTATGGTGAACATTAAAAATTCCCGCGTGGAATACTGGATCAGGTCATTAGCAAAGAACCGGCGACGGCTGGGAATCAGCGTGCATCCTGGTCCGGGCCTCAAGCAACAAGCCACAAGCAACAAGCTCAAGCTACAAGCCTCAAGCTTCAAGCGACAAGCTTCAAGCCCCAAGCTGCAAGCATCAAGCTCCAAGCCGCAAGCTACAAGCTCCCTGATTCTAGATCCTTCATAAAGTTTCAAGCCGCAAGCATCAAGGGTCTTGACTAAAATAAAACTGTTGATTGGATGCTTACATGAAAGGCAATTTGGTGTGGTGAGAACTTTTTACTCTTGCTTACTTTAAATTCTATTGTAAAAAATGTATTATATTTATTGTATGCCAATACATCTGGCGTACCTAAAGCACTTGTATTTTCTATTCTTGTGTACGAAATATTGGTGTGTTCTTTCTTAAAATATTGGTAGAATTTTGACTCTGGTCCCATAGTCTATTTACAGTAAAATATGTTTACGATTTTTCTTTTTACAGAGCCCATCTTCCAATTTTCAGCTGCAATTTCGATCACTAATCGATGTGATTCTCTAGATCCAATAATATTATTCTCAAACAATGAGATAGAAAAAATATCAAAGTGACCATCTGGAGAATGAAACTCACCTCTAGGTAACTTAACTTGTACTCTTGCATTCTGACATGTTGGTGATTTTAAAAATCTATCTAGCTGTTTAGCTAATTCTTTCGCATTTATCATTGATTGACTTTTACTCTATCTTACGTTAATTGTCAAATATGGCAGGCGTACCAAAAAGATTAACTGAAATGCAACAAAGATTTGCACAACTATTAGTAACCAATGAAGGTAGAAAACACCTACAGAATGTGCTATCGAAGCTGGCTATGAAAAAGACAGCGCATATGTCAGAGCATCAGAACTTAGTAACCCACAAAATATCCATTGGTTGTAAATATATAGGTGAGATCAGAGAAGAATATCAAAAGAAATATGAAGTGACTTATGAAAGACACATATCAGAACTAGGTAAGATTAGAGAAGCAGCACTAAAAAAGGTGCTTTCTCAGCTGCTAACAATGCTGAAGTAGCAAGAGGTAAAGCAGCAGGATTGTATGTTGAACAGAAGATAATTAGAACTGGTAAGTTAGATGACATGTCCAAAGATGAGATGGAGAAAGAACTTAAAAGTATTTAGATGAATACTCACCATTGTTACAAGATGTTACAACAGATGATGTTAAAGAAAAGTAAAAGAAAAGACTACCAAGAGTCAAGAAACTTAATTAAGTTTTTATAGATTCAATTACAGCAGTTGGAATTATAGTTGTATTACCAATACTATCAAATGTGGGTTTGTCTTTTGATTTTATATAGTCTGTAAATATTCTAGTGACACCATTTTTGACTAACAAGATAACCTTTTGATACACACGTTGGTAATTTTTCTTTGTTAAGTGATTTAGTATCTGACCAGCCGGCATCACCTCGATATCAAGCCACTCTATCTCTACAAATGGATAAGCAGATATATCATTGCCTAATGCTTTTACATTCAATGGTATTGTCTTCTTGCTTTTAGGTTTTCTTTTTCTTTTAGGCATACTAACTTCATATCATCACCCCTATAGGTTTTCCAGAATTTTAATGCAAAAATCAAATCCAAAGTATCTCGCGGCCCCTATTCTAGAATCATTCTAAACTACACTATTTCTACTTGATAATCCTATGCTCTAAAACCATTGGTATTCCTTACTGATCACCAAAGTGCCAGATCACCTCTCTTTTTCTAAACCCAAATCGCAAATTTAACAATATCCAAAAACCTATAGGCTGGTGATCAACCGCATAAAACCTCACTTTTTAATTGTGGCTATTTTATGATTCTGCCTTATTTTGGTCATTATAGTACTTATCAACTCTTTCTAGAAATTTGTGCTGATATTTGATAAATTCTTTGCCTTTTACTTGAAACTTTTGAAATAATTGTCTGGAGTACACATCAATATGACACCTTGTGTAATTTCTGTATCATAAACCTGGTTATGCGCCATCGCATACGCCCTAGTTGCATGAAATAGTCGTCAACCCACTCTTTACGCTTGGGTTTATTAGATTGTTTGAAGTCGACTATAGAATCCTCATAATCATATATCCTACAAATCTGTAGCACCCGCATATAACCCTGGATAGTATAATGTAACCTCACTGCCCCATATTTCAGACATGTCACATAAACCCTTGTCAATTATCACCTGAGCCATGTCGCCTGCCACCTGACCCTCGTCTGTTAGGTCCTTGTGGCCTGTCCCTAGAATATACCGCTCAAGATGCAAGTGCATGTTAGTCCCACGACTCGCTGCCGTATTCTTCACACGTTCGGCCTCTACTTCACCGACACGTTTCTGCCATTTTAAGATCGACGCCATCTTTTCAGCGCTCTGTGTAGCAGACAAGATAGTAGTCACACTAGGCAACTTCTTACCGGTTATCTCATAGTGTCGTTTACCTTCAATCGATGTCCGCATTGACGCCGGGTACTCGTACAGTTTATTCCACTTTATTTTTGTCATAATCTTCATATTCCTTTATTAATTTCTCCGATGGATGCCACACGTCAACCGCTGCATGACACTTAGGACACGATAAATTACTAACTATATCATAGTCTTCGTTATCTTCGGTATCATGGTCCCCTCCCCATATTAATTCAGTTCCACAGTGCCAACAGTTCACAGCTTATCTTTCAATTGTTTTAAATACTCCTCATTATCTTCTTGTTCTTCTCGATCTTTCTTATTCTTTAAAGACTGTCTGTAACTCGCATCAAGATCACGTTGTTCCTGTTGCAATTTGTTAAATTTTTCTTTTTCTGTATCCATAGCCTGTTTTTCTATTACCATACAATTTTTGCCATGACCATGAAGTTATGGCTGTGGAGTAATGATATATAATTTTAAGTATTTTTGTGTACATGTCTATATTCTTCTAGGTTTACCACATTCTCTCTACTTTGCGTAGAGTAATGTTCAATTACTTCCTGTATTTTAGGTAACTTTGTATGTGCAAACGGCCAAAGCAAACAACACACATGATAAGCGTCTCTAAATGTGCAACGCCATTTGTATTGTGGAAGATAAGGTGTACCATCTTTTCTGAGTCCTTTAACAGTTTTAGGTCTAAGGGTTCCTACACCTAATACTTCATGGACCCAAATTAAAACAGATTTATCAGTCATCGTAATCTCCATAGATATTCTCATAGAGTTAGATAAACGATATCCAGGTTTACCTTTGTGTTTCTTTTTCTCCATTGCACGTCTAATATTGATAGATCCTTCACCATCAAACAGTCCTGCAATATATGCTATATCTACTTCACCTATCATCAATGCCTCAGTATAGATGCCAGCACCTATGTTAATCATGTCAGTTGTGCTTAAAGCGCAGTGGCTTAAGCAAAGGGTGAGTATCAAAATACTCATCAAACTCCTTGTCATGTATTTCTCCTTTCGAATTGCAAATTGTACATTACTGTATCATTTGCCGGGTTAGCGGACTTGTGAACTTTAACAAATCCGTTACCTTGGCAGTTAGGACAAATCTTTTTTAGGTTTGTCATCTTTACTTTCTGTTGTTTCTAGGTGCTAATGATGCAAGCATTGCAATATGAGTTGCAACTTCACCATAAGGTCTAGCCCACATATATAGTAATTGTTTTCTTTGTTCTTCTGTAAGTGTAAACATTATTTATCCCTCATTTTTCCGTTAAGTTTCTTTGCTTTTTCATTTGCAATAGATTCTATAGTTTTACTAATTGATAGTTGTGCATCGGGCAATAATACCTTCGACAAACTTATCAATGTCTTGTATGTTTCATGTGTTAAAGAAACATTTCTGTACTTAGTTATATCAGTCATGTTGACTTCCTTTCATTTATTTATAATGACTATATAGGAGATTAATATAAAAAGTCAATGACAAAATTTATTTTATTAATGGTAGTTTGTAGCGGAATTCCAGGAAATGATGTAAACCCATACCTACACCTAT
>UEXL01000672.1_pt1 | contig 10870 bp, 14 predicted proteins | sample 1796671 | NCBI WGS metagenome assembly UEXL01 (sample SAMEA4772471, study PRJEB27181) | metagenome
TGAACGGCGCTTTGTTGCGCTTTCAGACAAAGGCTTTGACTCCAGAACGTCTTTAGACCTCATCGCTAAAAAGCTTAGTGAGAAAGCTAACTTTGATCTATCCGGTGCTCGCAAAGCAGGTTTCACCAACGAACAGGTGGTAGCCAAGCTTATTGGCCGAGATCCTGATGATCTTGAATCAGACCCGGTAGGCTCCTTCTTTGGCGGTATTGGAAGAGGTGCCGTAGAAGGGTTTGCCCGGAGGTTTGGCAGGTGCGGCCACCGTGGCCGGTCTTACCGCAGCCGGAGTAGCCTCCACCCCGCTTTTGCTGGGTGGCGGAATTTTGGCAGCTATCGCTACGGGAATGACCGGTGCGGGACAGGCACTAGAAGAAGCTACTCTTGGCGAAAGGCAGCTACTGCCCGGAGAACGAGGCGCGGGCGCTGCTGGCGAGGTGCTCGGCAGCGTGGCAAGTACGGTTCCGCTCACGCAACTTGCTTTAAAAAGCATCCCAGAGGCAGTTGATTTTGGGGCGAAAAAACTTCTTGCGCGACACAACGAAGAAAAAGCCAAACTTGCTCAAGAGGCAGGTAAGCTTTTTATCAAAGATGGCGTGCCTAAAAACGTCAAAAGACGTGAATTTTTAGAAAACCTTGTTTCCAGTGTGGGTAAAGAAGCCCGAGACAAAAGCGCAATTAGCTTTGGTTTACGAGAATTGGGCTACAGCGCGATTCCTGCTGCCGCAGAGGGCATATCAGAGTCTTTGTACCCCGGCGACGACGTTCGGAGAACAATAGCGGGCGTTGCAGCGTCGTTAGCCCCTAGCCCGGCCTTTCTTGCAGCGGACGCTGTAACCTCGTTGGGGGGGAGTAGCTAGACAAGACGTTTCCGAAAAAGGCTTTAAAGGCTCCGCTAAAAACTTGTTTGGTGTTTTAGATCGCGGAGACAGGGCCAGAAGGCAAGTTGCTGCTGAATATCTTGTGAAGTCGTATAATGCGTCACAAGCTGCGGCGGCTAGGTCAGCGGGCCAGCCCGAACCGGAGAACGCGGCTCTCGCATTTGCAGATGAGCTAGACCGATTAGTGGCCGACGATCCAGAATTTGCCAAGCTGCTGACCCCCGGTCAAATAACTAACGACCCTTTCTTTTTGTTGCTGGAAGCCTCTACTCGAAGCGGTAACGTCCCGCTAACTAACCAGCAACGAGACTTTGGCATTCAATCCCGACAGCACTTACGGCAGTTGATTGAAACGCTTCGTCTTACAGGCAGTGACGAGCTTTTAAAAGAAGCCGCGCGGTTAGAGCAGAAAGGATTAGAAGCCGAAATCACCGGGCTTTTAGACGTAGAGCTTACCAAAGCTGCGGAAGCCGCCGATAAATTGGCTTTGGTGCGTGGCGACACAGGCACCACCGCTAAAATAAAGAAGACCAAGGTACTTTACTTAAAAATGCAGCAGAAAAGCGGTAGAACAATCCAAGGTCGTTCGTCGAAAACTATACGCGGATGTGGATAAGAGCGTTCAAGTCAGCACCGCACCGATTTTGGCGGCGTACCGTGAGCTTAGAGCCAGCAATTTGCTCACAGAGGCTGGAGAGCTAAAGGGCGATTTGATCAATGATCTTAGAAATTACGGCTTACAGACCGATACAGGTTTAGGTGATCTACTAAAAGAAGTCGCTTCCAAGAAAAAAACCTTAACTAATCGGTTAGATACGGTTGGCAGAAGCTTCCAAAAGACAGCAGAGGGTAACCCCGACGCGTTTAACACGTTTGATCTTTTGGTAGACACAAGGGGCGGCGCTGCAAAACGTGGTTATGAAAACCGGCTAGATCAAGTCATTGCAGGTTTTCTAGAAAAATAGATGACCCCGACGCGGCAGGCACTGAGATGACTGCTTCTGTTCGAGCAAACGTTTTGAAGTTGGCAAAGCAAGCCAAAGAAATTGAATCCATTAAGCGTAACGTGGCTCAAGCGACGTCGGAGATCGACAACGTTTCGCTAGGCGACTTTGCTGCGGATGAGCCTGTGATGAAGCCTATTGGAGAATTGTTGGCTTTCCGGAACAAGGTTAGAGAAGGTTTTAGAGACGCTCAACGAGGCGTCAAAGACGGTCCTAATGAGGCGCAACTAGCGATTTTAAATCGCGGTGCTACGGAAGCCATACAAGAACGCATAGATAGCGGCACTATTGACGGAGTGTTGTCGGACAACCTCAAAGCACTGGACTTAGCAGAAAGGTATGCGGCTGCACATCAAAATGTTTTTAGAAAAACGTTTGTCGGTCAGCTTACTCGAACAAAGCTGGATGGCGATGAATACATCGCGCCAGAGCAAGCACTCGAAAAACTGTTTGCCGGAAGACCAACTAAAAACGTCAAAGAAACGCTTCAGGCTTTTGGTTTCGGAGGTTTAGAAGGCGGAGAACTAGCCTTTGACGAAGACTTTTAGGCACGGCCAGCGGTGCAATTGATGCTTATCTACGCAACGAGATAGCGGGAAAATCTAAGGCTACAACAATCGTCAATCCGATTACGGGCAAGACAGAAACGGTTCAAACATTAGATCAAAGAGACATCGATCAGTTCCTGAACAAAAACTCTGAAGCTCTAATGGCGTTAGACCCTAGCGGTAGTTTGCTCAATGACCTAAAAGCGCCGGAACCTCTAAGATTGCATTGGAATCTGTCTTAAATACTCAGACCGAGCGATACAAGACGCACCAAGCAGAAGTCAATCTGGGTAAGTTCTTGGAGGTAGACAGTGCTGAAACCGCTGTGCAAGACATCATTTCAGGAAAAAATGCTGCCACCGATCTGAAGACGCTTGCCCGGCGAATTAACAACGCTCAAATCAACGATGTTCAAAAGCAAAGTCATAAAGAAGCCTTGTTTTCAACACTAGTGGATTCGGCGCTAACTAGGTCACTGGAAGGAACCGGCGACAAACAAGTCATTAATTTTTCCAAGATGTACGACATCTTGTACGACACGTCTAATAGACGAACGCAGGTAGGGCTAACTAACTATCCTAAAGAAGGCCCAAGCTTGATGCAGATCTTGGATGACGCGGGTGGTGTTCCCAAAGAACAAGCGGAAGAACTCAAAACGTTTCTACTGCGGGGCAAAAGCACTGAGGCTTTAGACTCAGGCGTAGATGACTTCTTAGCCGCCAAGGACACCCCTGCCGCTAAAGACTTCATCGCGCGCTTTGCGGGTGCTCAAGGCGTGTCAGAGGCAACCAAGATGCTTGGAATGACGCCGACAATTCAAACTACGGCGGCAGGCGCACAGGTGCTACGGAACCATTTTATAAATTTGCCTAATATAGTTGCCAAAGACCTGTTGATAGACATATCAAAGCCGGGGGGCGCTGGGACAAAATCTAGCGCAAAAACGCTGGCAGACTTAATGCGCGCCGGTTCCAACGAGAAACAACAAAGTGATCTGAGCACTAAGATTTTCGTTCGCATTGCGCAGAACATTATCGGGTCACCTTCTTACCTGACCTCTTTATCTGTACGAGGCGCACAGGCCGCGCAACAAGAACAGCCCACCTTAGATCCTGTGCCAGTAGAGCAGCCCGTAGCTATGGAGGCACCTCTGCCACCACCAATGCAGCAGCCGATGCCTCAACAAATGGCAGCACCTCAACCGGCTCCCCCACTTCAAGGCGGAGCAAACCCGCAACAACGTCAGCAGTTCGCGGCCCTCTTCCCTAACGACCCTATCTCTGGGCTTATCCAGCAGCAGGGAATAGCTTCGCTACCTCAAGCGCCGCAATAATGGCAGAGGGAATCGAAAGTCTGGCCAATCCAGAAGATTTGGAAGCAGCAAGGCAAGCTTCTGCGGCGATGGCCGACATAGAATTTATGGCAGAACAACAAAACATTTTGCCCGAGCGCATGCGAATGAGCGGCGATCTTGGATTTTTCCCTGCCATGGGATATCAAGGCGACTACCCTCAAACCGGAAAAGAAGCAGAAATTATCCCCTTTGGTATGCCCAATCCACTACAACGTAGTAGGGGCACTATATCAACCATTGGACTGGGTGGTGGGACAATGGCAGGGTTTTACCTTCCTAAAGACGCGGACCCGGAAATTATTGGTCGAAGATATGGCGGTATTAAAGCTCTTGAGACTTTTGGCATGCCCAAAGCAGGCGCTGTAATGTTTTTTAACTCGCCTGAATACAGGTCCCTACTAGAAAAACAGCAGGGCAGAGACAGAACCGGCCAAGAAGCCGTCTCTGAAACCATTAACCACGAGCTTCTACATAGAGGTGCGTCGGACGTTTTACCCATGGCTGAGTTGGCTGAGTTCGCTGAAGAAAAAATATTTTTTCCGGCAGATCACGACAGAGCCGTCAAAGTGTTCGAGAACATGCAATCCGTAGACGGACAGCATAGCTACACAGACGCGTTGAAAAAACTTTCAGCTAGCTAGGGGCGATGAAGAAAAACTTTCGGCCCGTGACCGAGAAAAGATAAAAGATTTAGTCTCTGCCGGAGCGGTCGCTCGTGAGTTCTTCACCCCTGAACGTCAAGAAGAGTTCCAACTTCGCGTGCCTATTCAAGCCACGGAGCTAACCGAATGATGCAGAGACTTCAGCAAGGTATTGGGTCTATGCTAGCAAGCCGACCATTAGGGAGCGGTGGACAACTTGGCGGCAGTCAAACGGGGGGTGGTCTATTCGGTCAGCTTCAAGGTAGCTCTGGGCCTAGACCGCCATCGTTGGAAGAAGTGCTCGCGGAACGCGGCTTTGAGATGCCCGAAAGACCGACAGGCTATATGACTCAAGATATGGCGTTCCTCGGTAAAGATCCCGTGACGGGCAACATGGTCACTGGTTCTAGCAGTATGCGCGGGTATCACAACAAATTAAATGAAATGTACGCTCAAAACCCAGAAGCTCTGGAGATAGCGAAACAGTACACAGCAGATCCTTCTAAATTTGGCGGTGAAAAAACCAACTGATCGTGGAGCTGCTTTAGGCGGACAACTTAATCAAACACTTCAACAAGAAATGCCCCGAGCTTTTGGTAATCAACCGCAACAAGTTCAGGGGCCATCTTTAGCCCCTGCTTAACTACAGCAAGAACAGGCTGCTCTTTCTAATGCACAAGCTAGTGCCGCTGGCATGCCCCCACCTCAACCTGTGCAAGAATTTCAGCCTATTCAACGACCGTCAGTTCAGTCTTTACAGCAGCCGATGAGTCAACAGCAGCAGTTTACTCAGCAAGATATGGGCGGCATGATGCGGTTAATGATGCAGATGTTTCAGCAAATGATGCAGGGTGGGATGGGGCAACAATCTTACAACTCCGGGGCATTTTCCCAAGCGCCGTCAAGTTACTACCCGCAATATCCCCAGCCACCTCAACGAAGCTTTGCGACACCTCCAATGCAATATCCCGCGCCGCCGAGATACCAAGCGCCAAGACCACAACCCTATCGAATGAGGCAAACGTCTAGTTTTTCCGGCTCGCCTTTCGGCAGGTACTAGATAAGCCAAGCCTTAGCTTCTTCGCCCAGTACCCGCTGGGCCAGATCGATCTTATTGCGTAAGGCCGCAATGATCTTCTCGTCTACCGTGTCTGGACTGACCAGATCCACGTACAATACATGCTTGGTCTGACCAATACGGTGCGCCCTGTCCTCCGATTGGAGGCGTATCTCTAGGTCGTACTGGTTGCTGTAGTACACCATGTTAGTCGCGGCAGTCAGTGTCAGGCCGTAGCCCCCGGTCCGTGGGTTAGCGACAAAGAAGCGTAGCTCGTTATCGGGATCTTGGAAGTCTGCAACCATTTGATCCCGGTCTTGCGTTGGCGTGTCCCCATAAAACGTGCAGACGGAGCGCAGGCCGTAGATCTTGGCCAGTTCTTCCTTGATCTTGCCAATATCAAACACCCAGCTAGCCCATATGATGACCTTGCCATTCATCTCACTGATCACGTCCAGCAGTTCGCTCATCCGATTGTTGGGTATCTCCTGCACCTGACCATCGTCAGTCTTCAGATGCCCGCAACAGATCTCCTGCAAGCGCATGATCTGCGTCAGAACGCTTTGCGTCGTCGATAGCTCGCCTTTCTCTAGCATGGCCAGTGCCATCTCTTTCATTTGTTTGTAGGCAGATTCTTGCTCTTTCGTCAGCGACACCTGACGCTGCATGTAAATCTTCTCAGGCAGATCAAGGCAGTCCTCTTTCAAGATGCGGCTGCTAAACGTCTGAAGCTTGGTATTTAGTTCGTCAAGGTTCCTGTAGCCCGTGATCTCTTGAAAGCTGCGATTACCAAACTTGCGCGTCTTCATTACGGCGTAGCGGCCTTGGAACGCGTAGAACGATTCAAAGCCCAGCACGTCCGTGCCCAAGAAAGCACACTGTGCGTACAGGTCCATCGGGTTTTTGGTGATGGGGCTACCCGTCAAGATGCGCCGATACTTGGCCGCTTTGCCCAGTTTGATGATGCTTTTCGTACGTTTTGCCGTACGGTTCTTGATCGACGTCGACTCATCCACGGCCATCAAGCAGTTGGGGTTACGTTTCATAAACCATGCAGCAACGTCAGGGCCTTTCTTAGTCGAGAACGACTCCACGTTCATTACCAGTATCTTCAAATGCTCTTGATCGTTCGTCAGGGCCATCAGTTCTGCTTTGAACTTCTGCGTTAGGTTTGGTTGCCACAACACCACGCTGCACGGCACATCGTCCGGCATGTGCTGCGGTATCTCCTTGGCTACCCAGTTGCCGTACACGCCTTTGGGCGCAATGACCACGGCTGCGTTTATCTCGCCTTCGCAGTAAAGCTTGGCCAGTGTGTCGATAGTAACCTTGGTTTTTGCCTGTCCCCATCTCAAGGAACAAGGCCCACGATTCGCTGTCCCAACTTGCATCGAAGACTTCGCGCTGGTGCTCGTAAGGCTCAGTTTTGAAATTAAATTGCATGAGGTGCCTAAATTGTTTGACACATGCGATATTATGGGATTATTCTTGCTTTGGGAAGTGGCTAACGCCGCTTGAAACATGAAAAACGAGGACGACGATGAGTAAATCTCTCTCTGATCTTATGGCTGAAGACAGCCAAAGCCCCTTGGACTTACCCTCAAACGAAGGTTTGTCGGGTGTGCAAAAGCTGGCCAATGATATCGTAGCTGCCCAAACAAGGGTAGAAAATCTTGAAGGTGATCTCAAAGCAGCGAAGCAGACACTGCTCAAGCTGACTGACGAAGATCTGCCGAGTCAGATGGCCGAAATCGGCTTGACCAACTTCACCTTAGCTGACGGCAGCAAGGTCGACATCAAAGAAACATACGGCGCAAGAATCAAAAAGGCGGACGAAGAAAAAAGCCTTCGATTGGCTGCGCTCGCATGGCGAGGGAGACATCATCAAGAACACCGTGACGGTGCGCTTCGGTAAGGAAAAAGACAACGAAGCTTTGGCTTTAGTTGACGAACTTAGAAACAAGCAGTGGGAGCCAGAGCAGAAGCAGGAAGTGCATGCTGGGACGCTCAAGGCTTGGGTCAAAGGCCGTATCGAAGAAGGTAAGGAGCTAGACATGGATTTGTTTGGCGTATGGGTAGGACAACGAGCAACGATCAATAAGGCAAAATGATGGCTGAGAAAGAAGATAAAAAGGTAGCGGAAAAGAAAAGCAGCGACGTAATGGTCGCAGGGCCTGCGATGTTTGAAGCAGACGCAGGGGTTGGTATGGAGTTGAGCCAAGATGACTTGGCACTGCCGTTTTTGAAGATTGTGTCTTCAGAACTGCTCCAGCAGGACGAAAAACTGGCAGAGACTGCCAAGCTAGGCGACATGGTGAACTCCGTGTCACGGCAGGTATACAGCGCGAAGTCGCCTCTCAAGGTGATCCCGTGTCACTACGAGCGACGGTTCCTCATGTGGGCACCTCGTGGCTCTGGCACAGGCGCACCGATGAAGATCTTTTGCGCCAGACGAAGCACGGCCTCAGACAAGGCGTGATCCGGACGACAACCGCGAATACGTGGATGGCGGCAAAGGTGAATACATCGATGAGACGCACCAGCATTACGTGTTGATCATGGAAGAGGACGGCACGATGTCAAACGCGTTGATCTCCATGAAGTCGACGCAACTGAAGAAGTCGCGCCAGTGGAACACCATGATTGCCACGCGCAGCATGGTCGGCGCTAACGGCATGCCGTTTCAGCCACCGCGTTTCTCACACGTCTACAACCTGACCACGGCGAAGGAGGAGAACTCCAAGGGCGTGTGGCACGGTTGGAAGATTGATCTGGACGGCCCTATAGAGGATGCCAATCAGTATCAGGCGGCTAAAGCGTTTCACACTGCAATCAGCGCAGGAGACGTGCAGGTCAAGCATGAAGAGGGTGGAGCGGCCCCGGCCAAACCAAAAGCCACGCAAGAGGATAACGGCGACGATATTCCTTGGTAAATCCCCAACGGCGTACCGTGCCGTCGATAGGAGGTCCCGACCTACTGCGGGTACCTCCAAGCACGGACCAAGGAACTTATGAACATTCGCAAATTCGCACAGATTTTTGATGGTCTGAAGCAGGCGCACGGCACGTTCACGATTGAGTCAAAGTCCAGCAGTGGTAAGACTCAAGGCAAAGCGAACGTAGTACGCGAAGCACGGACCAAGGAGCATTGGGAAAGACACCTAGCGGGTCAGCAATCCATCGGGATTATTCCAATCAATGAAGACAATGCATGCCGCTGGGGCTGCATTGATATCGATCAATATAACTTTGATCACAAGGCGCTAATCGACAAGATCCAAGCGGCAAAGCTACCACTAGTAGTGGTGTGCCGATCTAAGTCAGGCGGTGCTCACGTATTTTTATTCACAGATGAATTTATTCCTGCCAAGGACATGCAGGACGTGCTGACACAGTTGAGCGCGGGCCTTGGCTATGGCGGCAGTGAGATATTTCCCAAGCAGATCAGCTTGAACCTAGAGCGTGGCGATGTAGGCAACTTTCTTAACATGCCGTACTTCGATCACGAAAACGGCCTGCGGTACGGGTTCAACCTTGACGGTACAGCCGCTACGTTTGACGAATTCATAGAGCTTGTTGACCAGAACATACAGACGCACGAACAGGCGCTGGCTTTGGTGGTGGAGCAAGATGCGGCACTGCCAATACCGGACGGCCCGCCGTGCCTACAGATCTTATGTAAAGAAGGCATCGGTGAAGGCGCTAGAAACAACGGACTTTTTAATCTTGGGGTATACCTGCGCAAGGCCCACCCAGAGACGTGGGAGTCAGAGATCCTGACCCACAACATGAATTTCATTCATCCACCGTTGCCGTTGGGTGAAGTCAACACGGTTGCCAAGCAGCTAGAGCGTAAGGACTACGCCTACAAGTGCCGTGACGCCCCGATCAATGCGTACTGCAACCCAGAGCTTTGCAAGACGCGTAAGTTTGGTATCGATGCAGCCACCTCTGGCGTACAGATAGCCAACCTGCGTAAGTACAACAGTGTGCCACCTGTGTGGTTCTTGGACGTGCAAGGCAAACCTCTAGAGCTTGCGACAGACGATCTGATGGTGCAGTCGGCCTTTCAGAAGGCGTGTGTCGATCAGTTGAACTTCTTCCCAAGGACTGTGCAAAAGGCTCAGTGGGAGCAGCGTATAAATGCCCTGCTCAATGAGATGAGTGACACCGAAGGCCATGTCATCGAAGTAAGCCAAGACGTCAGCGTAAACGGGCAGTTCGCCGATCATCTGGAAGAGTTTTGTACGGGTCATCAGGCTGCGGATGAGAAGGAGCAGATCTTGCTCAAACGACCATGGACAGATGAGGACCAGAAAGAAACGTACTTCCGGCTGAAAGATCTGGAGGCCCACCTCATCAAAGCTAACTTCAAGGTCTATAAAACACACCAAATCGCGCAGCGTTTGCGGGACGTAAACGGTGAGGCCACTCAGTTACGCATACAGGGTAAGGTGATACGGTTATGGAAGATACCTGCGCATGAGCAGGCAGTGAGTCGTATAGAGCCGCCCAGCTTCGGGGGCACTGAAGAGGAGATACCGTTTTGATTATTTTAGAAGGGTTTGACGCAGCTATTCTGGGCGTAGGCGAGTCCGCCGGTTGGGACGCTCCGCTTGTCGTTTATGACTATCAAAAATGCTTAGACGTTTTGATGAAGGATAACGACTGGGAAAAAGAGGACGCGATAGCGTGGATGGACTCAACGTCATCAACGTGTACATGGGCAAAGGCAACCCAGTTTTTGTCTTTCCGAGCGTCGATTTGGCAGAACTTGCCTTTGAAATCAAAGAGGAGATGTTGCACTAATGCAGCGTATTTTTGGGCCACCGGGGACGGGCAAGACCACCACGCTTTTGAATCTTGTTGAAGCAGAACTGGGCAAAGGCACGTATCCGGGGCACATTGCTTTCTTTGCCTTTACGCGCAAAGCGGCAAATGAGGCTAAGGACCGAGCAGCAAAACGTTTCGGGCTTGATCCAAAAAACGATCTGCCGTACTTCCGGACACTGCACAGTCTGGCATTTCACTTGACGGGGCTACGCAACGATCAGTTGATGACGGCAGCGCATTATCGTGAAGTTGAGCACGTCACAGGGGTCAATTTCATGGAAGGCAGCGTGTCGTCACGGCACGAGGTCGAGGAAGAACTGAGCAACAGTCTTGAAAAAGAAACGCCCTTGCTGCGTTTGATCACACTGGCACGGCTGAAGATGAACCCGCTCAAAGATGAGTACAACCTGAGTGATCTTGACCAGCCATGGATCGAGGTCGACTACGCCAACTCTTTGAAAAGCTATAAGAAAAAGCACGGCCTGTTTGACTACACCGACATGCTGGAGCTTTTTGCGGATACTGCGCACGTTGCGTGCCCGCAGTTCAAGCTTG
>UEXL01000682.1_pt1 | contig 10858 bp, 9 predicted proteins | sample 1796671 | NCBI WGS metagenome assembly UEXL01 (sample SAMEA4772471, study PRJEB27181) | metagenome
ACCTGCCGCACGCCCACCTCATGGGCGGTGCCGCCAAGATTAAAAAACAGGAAGTGGCTGCGCAGGCCGCGACGCATCATCAGGTAGGCCGCCACCGAGGAATCGTAACCACCGGACACCAGTGTCATCACCGTTTCCACACTGCCGAACGGGTAACCACCCAGACCGCGGTGGCGGCGATGGGCAATGTGGAAATGATTGTCCTGCACCTCGATGCGCACCTCCACCTCGGGCGATTTCAGGTCCACCCCCCTCGGGCGGGCCTGCTGCATCAGCGCTCCGCCCACTTCCCGCTCCAGATCAATGGAGCGGAAATCCTGATCACCATGGCGCCGTACCCGCACCGCAAAGGTTTTGCCCCGAAGTCGTTCGCCAAAGGCAGCAACGGCTTTTTCCGCGACATCGTCCATACTGGCAAACGGGAATACCCCGATTTCCTGAATGGTGGAAATGCCCGGAATCCGCAGCAGTTCGTCGATCACCAGTCCCGACAGGCCACGGCCTGCCGGTACGTCCACATCAACACGGTCCCAGCTGCCATCCACACGGATGTCGGCGTCCAGGCGGGCGAGAATCTTGCGGATGTTCTGACGCAGGTAGCGCATCTGCTGTCGGCGAACGGGCTTACTTTTGATGGCAACTTCGGGAGCGGGACGAATCAGCAGCTTCATAAATCGGAATCAGGTCGGGTGGCGTATTGATCGGAATCGGCTTAGTCTAACGTTTTTGGCGGGGGCCTCAAAATCAGGCATTGCCGAAACAAGATTACAACCGGCCCGAGCGCCCGCCCCCGCATTCATCCCTGTATAACGTTCAGGAGTTTTACTGTAGATGACCGAAGCGACCATCAATGCCCTGGTGTCTCCCGAGGGCAGTCTTGAAATTCTTTCCAACCACGAAGTCAATCGACTGAAAGACAAAAGCGAGGGTGGTCTCTACCGGTTGTTCCGCCAGTGCGCCCTGGCGGTGCTGAACACCGGCGTTGAAACCGACGACTGCAAAACGCTGATGGAAGCCCACGCCGACTTTGACGTGCGCCTGGTGCCCCAGCCGCGCGGGTTGAAACTGGAACTGGTGAATGCGCCCGCGCACGCGTTTGTGGACGGTGAGATGCTGCGCGCGATCCGCGAGCACCTGTTTTCGGTACTGAGAGATATTATTTATTCCTATTCCATTCCCCAAGGGGCCGCGGGTTTTCGCCGCGACGAGCCCGAGGACATCACCAACCTGATCTTCCACATCCTGCGCAACGCCCGGGTGCTGCAGGCCGGCCGCCAGCCTGATCTGGTGGTGTGCTGGGGTGGCCACTCGATCAATCAGCGGGAATACCAGTACAGCAAGGAAGTGGGCCATCAACTGGGGTTACGGGGTCTGAGCATCTGTACCGGCTGCGGGCCCGGCGCCATGAAAGGTCCGATGAAAGGGGCGACCATCGGCCATGCTAAGCAGCGGGTGAAAAACGGCCGCTACATCGGCCTCACCGAACCCGGCATTATCGGCGCGGAAGCACCCAACCCCATCGTCAATGAGCTGGTGATCCTGCCGGACATCGAGAAACGCCTGGAGGCGTTCGTGCGCACCGGCCACGGCGTGATTGTGTTCCCCGGCGGCGTCGGTACGGCGGAGGAAATCCTGTATCTGCTCGGCATCCTGTTGCACCCGGACAACGCCGATCTGCCCTTCCCGGTGGTGTTTACCGGGCAGCAGGAAAACGCCGAATACTTCGAGATGATCGACAGCTTCATCCGCAACGCCCTGGGTGACGAAGCCGCCAGCAAATACGACATCATCATTAATGACCCGGACCGGGTTGCCCAGACCATGAAACAGGGCATGAAAGAGGTGGAAACCTTCCGCCGCGCCATGCAGGACGCCTACTATTTCAACTGGATGCTGAAAATTGACCCGGTCTTCCAGCTACCGTTCGAGCCCGACCACGACAACATGCGCGCACTGGAGCTGCACCGCGACCAGCCGGTGCACATGATTGCGGCCAACCTGCGCAAGGCATTCAGCGGCATCGTTGCGGGTAACGTGAAAGAGAATGGCATTCGCCAGGTGCAGGAGAAAGGACCGTTTGAGATTGCCGGCGACCCCAGCCTGATCAAACCCCTGGAGGCGATGCTGGAACAGTTTGTAGCCCAGGACCGGATGAAACTGCCCGGCTCCAGCGCCTACAAACCCAGTTACCGGATTGTCAGCGGGGCGGCCTGAGCCGACCCGCCGACCTCAGGTGGCGAAAGGAATCAGAGGGTAATTACTGTCCACCCGCGGGCAGGTTGGCGTAATAGGCGGCGAGGTTGGCAATGTCGTCATCGCTCAGGGCCATGGCCTGACCCTGCATGATGGCAGCCTGACCGCCAGAGCGTTGCTTGTTCTTGTAGGCCTTCAGGGATGAGACCAGGTACTGCTCGTTCTGACCCGCCAGATTCGGATAGCCGGGAATAGCTGCGATGCCGTTTTTACCGTGACAGGCGGCGCAAACCGCAGCCCTGGCCTTGCCCGCTTCGGCGTCGCCCGCCGCGGCCAGCGCAGGCACCAGGGTGCCGAGTACAAACAATCCGGCAGTGGTATAGTGTTTCAAACTCATTGGTTTTACCCTCTCATCGTTATGGTCTTCGGCATCCGACAACCACGTGCCAGACATCGAACAGCTTGAACTTATAGCACAGTGCCTTGGAACCTCAAATGCGTTACATCAAGGCCACGCGGAGATCTGAACATGCCCATCAAGGTGCAAGAACTTGATTGCCTGGAAGGCCGGATCGGCCTGATCACTCTGGACTCGCCCGCCACCCTGAATGCGCTTTCTGTTGATATGATCGATGAAGCCCAGCGCACCCTGGACGCCTGGGCCGAGGACGACGGCATTGCGCTGGTGGTTCTGCAAGGTGCCGGTGACCGGTCCTTTTGTGCGGGCGGCGACATCAGGCAGTTATACGATGGGATCATCAACGCCGATGAGTCTGCACCGGCAGCGGATTTTTTTACCCGGGAGTACCGGCTCGACTACAGCCTTCACCGGTTTCCGAAACCGGTGGTGGGGATTGGCCACGGGGTCATCATGGGCGGGGGGCTGGGCCTGCTCACCGGCTGCCGTTACCGACTGATCACCCCGGACATCACCATGGCCATGCCGGAAGTGGCCATCGGCCTGTTTCCCGATGTCGGCGCCAGCTGGTTTCTGAACCGTCTGCCGGGGCGCCTCGGGCTGTTCATGGGATTGACCGGCTGCCGCCTCAATGCCTCGGATGCCATCAGGGTCGGCCTGGCGGACATGGCCATCGGCCCCGAGGATCGCAGCAGCCTGCTTGATCGCCTGCAAAGCGAGCGCTGGACCGACGGTCCCGCGGCCACCGATAACCGCCTGTTCCGCCTGCTCAACCAGCTGAATGCCGTGGATTATCGCGCGCTGGAAACCAGTAAACTGGCCGCCCATGAACAGGACATTGCCAGGCTGGGTGCCGGCGACGACTTGCCGGCGATCGTGGATCGCCTGATTTCCGCCGACATCAGCAGCGACTGGTGGCAGGCGGCGGTGCACAACCTCCGGACCGGCAGCCCGGTTTCCATGTGGCTGGTGTGGGCCCAGTTGAAACGCGCGCAACAGATGTCACTGAAGGACGTGTTCCGCATGGAGCTGGCCATGGCCGCCGAGTGCACCCGCCGGCCGGACCTGCCCGAGGGCATCCGTGCCCGCCTGATCGACCGCGACCAGACGCCCCGATGGTCGTTCGAGGCACTCGATCAGGTGCCCAAGGCTGTGATCGATGCCCATTTCCTGCCGGAATGGAACGACGAGACGGACCCAATGCAGCTCGACTGAGCCGCAATCCCCGAAAATCTAGAGCTCCGCGCCTGCCTGAATCAACAACATTTCCAGGTCCCGGTTGCCATTGCCCCGGGCCACCTCCAGCGCGGTCACGCCTTGCTCGGAACGAAAGTTCACGTCAGCCCCCGCCGCCAGCAGCATTTCCGCTGTCAGCATGTCGCCGCTGTCGACAATGTGCATCAACAGCGACCGGCCATGCTGGCTGACATTCACATTGGCGCCGGCCGCCAGCAGTACTTTCACAACGGAAAGGTGGCCGTTCTGGGCGGCGCGAATCACCGGCGTTGAACCGGCTGCATCCGCCGCGTTCACTTGAGCACCCGCCGACAACAGCAACTGCACCAGCCGACGGCTGCCCTGCCCGGCCGCCACCATCAGCGCGGTTTCGCCATCTCCCGTGCTCAGGTCCGGATTCGCCCCCTCGGACAACAGGTACCAGGCAATGCGATCCTGCTGCTGTGCAACCGCCACCATCAACGGCGTACCGGCTTCCGTGACCGTGTTCAGGGAGGCGCCGTCAGCGGCCAGGGACTTGACCCGGTCCAGCTCACCGGCGCGAATGGCGGCCACCATCGGGGTGTTCGCAGCAGACGCCTCGCGAGACGCCAGATTGGCGGGCTGATCCGCCTGGGAGGCACAGCCGCTGGCAAGCAGGCTGAGCAGAAGCAGAATGAACGGATGAGCACGGAAAATGCCGGTTCCCTTGGCCATGATGAGGTCTCTGTTGGTGTTTTTTGACCGTATTCTGCGCAGGTCCGGGCGGGAATTAAATCGAGCGGGTCACAAGTTGCGGGCGTGAGCCAGAACAGTGCCCGCCATGCGACGCAGTCGCTGTTCTCCGTCCCGGGCACCCAGACACACGCCGGCACTTTGCAGTTCCGGCCACGACCAGCCCTGAACCACACGGCGAATCCACAGGTGAGCATCCTCATGCTCCCCGAGAACCTCGGCTGCCGCCTGACCCAGACTGACTTTGCGCAGCACCGGCACCATCAGCTCGAACCCACGGTGGCCACTGGCAAAGCTGTCCAGGTCTCGGCGATCCTCCGCGCTCAGGCGTTGCTCCGCCGCCAGCTCCGCAGTCAACAGCCCAATCAGGGCCGGTTCCGTATCCCGCCAGTACAGGGGAACCAGTGCCAGCCAGTGTTCCGCCAGACGCTGGCGAATGCGGTGCAACAGGTCCTCTCCACGAGCAGACACACCGCGCAGCATCTGAATCGGGTATTCGCCGGTGCTGGCTTCCCGCGTCATGCCCGGGCGCGCCAACGCCAGGCCCGTCCGCTGCCAGAAACGGATCAACGGCTCATTACCGCCAAAACTGGTACCCAGGCCGTCGAACTGCTGGCTGGCGGCGTAGGCACATGCGGTGTTTACCAGTTGCTGGCCATATCCGCGGGAGCGGCAATGCTCGCTGACGGCCACCCGCACCACCCGCAACCAGGTGTAACAAGCGGCCTCGGGAAAGCCGCTGTGATTGGCCAGCGACTGGGCCAGAAGATGCCCGCGCACGCGCCGCTCACCCCGCATGACCTGTTCCGCCAGTGCGGGCTCCAGCCCGCCCTCTTTCGACGCCCAGAGCACACCGGCAAGCTGGCCGCCCACCGTGAGCCGCCAACTGACCGCATCGGGATCATCGAGCCACTGGCGCAGATCCGCCGGGGTTGTGCGGTAATGGGCGTTCACCAGCAGGCCAAACGCCGCCGCCCGTTCCTGTTCGCTGGCCCGCGCCGGTGCCCAGGGTGTGATCGTCACTTCACCATCGGCGGGCACTTCGGCAGGCGCATCGGCATGCAGCAGAAACAGCTCGGAAATCAGCGGTTCCAGCGGATCGGTGTCGGCCCAGCGGATGGGCGCCTGCAGCGTAACCTGGCGCCATTGGGGCGTGCGGGCGTCCAGCACCTGGCGAAAACGGATGGCGAACCCGCGGCCCGAGCCTTCGTAACCGTGCACGGTGGAGGCAAACACCACCCGCGGCCAGCCCGCCAGTATCCGGGTCAGCCGTTCGGTGGGCAGTGCCGCCGCTTCATCCACCAGCACCAGTTCCGCCTCCGGCGCCCGGGCCAGCAACTGGTCAGGCGGCAGGTAACTCAGACAGCCACCATCTCGCAAGCGCAGCTCGCCCGCGTTTCCTTGTTCCAAAAGATTCTCGCCCGCCGCCAGGCGAGCATGCCGAAACACCGTTTCCGCAGCCTCGACGGATGGTGCCGTCACCACCACATGCCGGCGCCCCTGTTGCAGCAGGCGGACCGCCGCAATCCCCAGCGCCGCCGATTTACCCCGACCCCGGTCCGCGGTGATCACCAGCGGGCGGCGGCGACGCCCCTGCCCGGTGCGGACGATGGCCTCGACAACCCGGTGCTGGTCGGCCGTTTCGGCGATGGCAAACGGCTGCGGCGGACGCTCCAGCCGTGGCAGCACCGCGCACTCGCCCTGCGCCGGATTGATCCGGATCACCGATGGGGACGCGGCCAGAATGGCCGACAGCCTGGCGGCAAACGGATGATGCTCGCGGCCTTCCAGGCCGGTTCTGGCGTAATCGGGATCCTCAAAGGTGGCCCACCGGGTCAGTGGCGGCATCAGCCAGAACAGCAGCCCCCCGGCTTTGAGGGTGCCGGCCAGTGCCGCCAGACCGTCAGGGGGATTGCCGTGCCAGCCGTCCCAGACCACCACATCCAGCTCGCGCCCCAGCCATTGGCGGGCTTTCCGGGGCAACACCGGCGTCAGCCGCGGATCGGGCGAGGCGCCCGCTGCGCCGGTCCAGACACCGTTTTCCATGGCCAGGGTCGGCAGCTGTTGCCGCAGCCAGTCGAGGGCAGGGGCCGGCTCACCTTCCACCACCACAAGGCGGCGCTCACCCCGCGCTGCCAGTTGTTGTTGCAGCCAGCGCCAGCGGGCTACGTCGGGTTCCTGTGGGGCGGTGGGCAGCATCAGCTGAGATCGGTTCCGTGCACCTTGAGGTTATCCAGGGCGCAATATTCCAGCGCCGCCTGATGGGTAGCCCGCAACCGGACCCGGGGCGCGCTGCCGGCGTCGAACGCCTCCTGCCAGCGGGCGGCGCACAGGCACCAGCTGTCCCCGGCCCTGAGGCCAGGGAAGCCGAATTCCGGCCGGGGGGTGCTGAGATCGTTGCCTCGGGCTTTGGAGAACGCGAGGAACTCATCGGTGACCACGGCACACACGGTGTGGGAGCCAAAATCGTCGGGACCGGTGTTGCAACAGCCGTCCCGGTAAAAACCGGTGACCGGGTCGTTGCCACAGGCTTCCAGTGCTTCACCGAGTACGTTAACGGATTCCTCAGACTGCATGGTGTGTCCCCTTTCTGCTGGTTAAATCGATATCGACTCATTACTATAGCGAATTGAACGCTTGACCCGCATCTCTCCTATGACAGATTCCCGCATCCTTTATTCGGGAGACAGTCCCCGCGTCCTGCTTCTGTCCGGCTATGACGCCTCCAGCCACCAGCGCTGGCGCGAGCAGCTGACGGCGCTGTTCCCGGACTTTCACTGGCAGACCCTGGCGTTGCCGCCGCGTTTTTTCCGCTGGCGCATTCGCGGTAATCCGCTGAGCTGGCTGAACGAGCCGGCGTTTCGCGAGCCCTGGGACCTGGTCATCGCCACCTCGATGGTGGATCTGGCCTCGTTGCGCAGTTTTCACCCGCAATTGGCGCAGACACCCTGCCTGCTCTACATGCATGAAAACCAGTTTGCGTTTTCCGGTGTCCAGTGCGCAGGCAACCAGCGTCGATCCTCAGGTGGTCAATCTGTACAGTGCCATCTCCGCCGACTGCGTGGTGTTCAACAGCGCCTGGAACCGCGACAGTTTTCTCAACGGTGTCCGGGCCTTCCTCGACAAAATGCCGGACGAAGTACCCGATGGGCTGATCGCCGGCCTGGGAGCAAAATCCCGGGTGATTCCGGTGCCGATTGAGGATCGCCTGTTTGCCGATCAACCACGCGCCATAAACTGGGCCTACCCACACCTGCTGTGGAATCATCGCTGGGAATACGACAAGGGGCCCGAGCGTTTGCTGAAACTCCTGCACGCGCTGGACCAACAATCCCTGCCCTTCCGACTGAGCGTGGTGGGTGAGCGGTTCCGCAACTACCCTCTTGCGTTTGACCAGATCCGCGATCAGTTCGGGGAGCGGATCGCGCACTGGGGCTTTCTGGACAGCCGCAGCGAGTATGACCAGCTGCTGCGCCAGGCTGACGTTGTGGTCTCCACCGCCCTTCACGATTTCCAAGGGTTGTCGATGCTGGAAGCCATGGCCGCCGGCTGTGTGCCACTGGCGCCGGACCGCCTGGCGTATCGGGAGTATGTTCCTGTGCACCATCGCTACGCCAGCCATGAACAGGATGCAGACGCAGAGGCCGGCGCCGCGGCGGATTGCCTGGAACACCTCCGGTTACAGCGAGCCGCCGGGTGCCCGCCACACGCCTGGCGGGCGTCGGTGCTGACCGACGCCTACCAGGCCCTGTTTGACCGGATGCTGCACCCGGCCCGGAACGATTGATCACCACAATTTATCCCAAATCCGGGCCAAAAGGCCGGTACAATGCGCCCCATGCCAAACCGATCCGACATGCCCCAACCCGCTGACCTCCCGGATTACCTCACCGACGAGCAGCGGGCCATCGTCACCGCCGGCTACGAGCATTCGGTCATCACTGCCGTGGCCGGCAGCGGCAAGACCTCCACCCTGGCCTGGCGCATCCGTTACCTGCTGCAACAGGGCCATGACCCTGACCGCATGCTGGTGCTGATGTTCAACCGCAGTGCGCGGGTGGATTTCGAGCGCAAGCTGCGGGACGTCACCCGCAACCTGGGGCTGGCAACGCCAGAGATCCGCACCTATCACGCCATGGGGCTGCGGCTGTACAAGCGGTTCGTGCGGGAGGGTTACCTGCCGGGATTCTCCGACAAGATTCTGACCGAGCAGGAGATCAGCTATCAGGCCTGGTTGCTGACCCGGCGGCTGGCGCCGGACGATCTGGCCGACGAGATCCGTCGCAGCAAGAAAGATTTCGTGGAAACGGCGACCGGCTTCATCGATCGCGTCAAGACCACGCTGGCGCCCGCCGAGGTGGTGTTCGAAGAGCTAGGCTACGCCGCCAAACACCGCTACCTGATCGATCTGTTCCACAGCTTCGAGCAGTGGCGCAAGGGCCAGGGGCGGATCAGCTACGCCGACATGCTGTACGAGCCGGTCATGGCGATTCACCAGAACCCGCCGTTGCAGCGACTGGTGAGCAACAAAATGGATCTGATTCTGGTCGACGAATACCAGGACACCAACGAGATTCAGCATCTGCTGCTGCGTTATGTCGCCGGCGACCGGGCGCGGGTCACCGTGGTGGGCGACCCGGACCAGACCATTTACGAGTTCCGCGGCGCCAAACCGGAATTCATCCTCAAGCGCTTCAGTGACGAGTTCGAGAGCCCGCTGGAACAGACCCTGAGCTACAGTTTCCGCTACGGCCACCGGCTGGCGTTGCTGGCGAACCATCTGATCTGCCACAACACCGGCCGCAAGGATGTGCTCTGCCATGCCCACCCCCTCGACACCGGACACCAGCATCCGCCTGCACGAAGCGGAGAATGACGGCGACACGGTGGTTGAGTTGTTGCGCCGGCAGCCCGTGGAGGCACTGGCCGACACCGCGATCCTGTTCCGGGTGTGGAGCCAGAGCGTGCCGATTGAGCTGAAACTGTTGGCGCACCAGATTCCCTACCGCATCGACGCCGGCAAGGGCGCCCTGTTCAGCCGCGAGGTGCAGGCGGTGAGTGCCCTGCTGACCGTGATTGCCGGCAAACTGACGCAGCTGCCGCCGGAAGATCGCCTGAACATGGCGCGCCAGCTGCTCCGCTTTCCCCACGTCGGATTGAAAGAGCCGGAACTGGAGCAACTGGCCGGCTTTCTCGCCGGGTTTGACCACGACTGGCACCAGCGCCTGCTGGCAATGGATTTCGATGCCCTGGCGCCGATGGCGGCGCGCAAGCTGCGCAAACTGGGCGAGGTGCTGGCCCGACTGCAGGGCTACCGCGGGCCGGTCAGCAATGCCATTGCCGTGTACGCCGACCAGACCGAGCTGTACGAGGGTATCCGCAGCCTGGCGCTGACGCACGAGGCCGCCGATGAACGCATCGACACCGTGGAGGGATTCCCGGGCTTACCTCAGCGGCCTGAAGCTGGACGCCGCCGGTGCGCTGGACCACCTCAACACCCTGAAACAGCAGGCCGGTGAGCACGTCAGCCACGGCGTGCTGCTATCCACCATCCACCGCACCAAGGGGCTGGAGTGGCCGGTGGTGATTCTGCCCGGGCTGCAGGAGAAGTACCTGCCCTATACCCCGCGGCCCCAGGACAATCCACAAACCTTTCTGGAAAGTGAGCGGCGGCTGCTGTACGTGGCCATGACCCGCACCCGTCAGCAACTGCATCTGATCACCCGCCCCATGACCAACACCCGCCATCTGGAAGGCGACCAGGGGCCCAGCCGGTTTGTCGATGAGTTGTGTTTCGGCCTTTGCCACGAACTGGGCACATGGCTGCACGAGCGCGCCAAAACAGCGGCGCCGGTTTTCCGGGCCAGCCAGCCTTTGACGCCGGTCAGCCTGCGCTACGCCGAGCGCGAAGCCGCAGCCCTGGAAGGCCCGGCGGCAGAAGCCGGCACCGGCCACGGGCCGGTGTGGGTAAACGAACGGCTCAGCCACGCCATTTTCGGCGCCGGTTCGGTGACCGGCGAGGAAGAGAGCGCGTTTGAAGTCCGTTTCGATTCCGGTGAAACCCTGAACTTCAGCAAGAAAAGTGCGCACCTGTCCTTCACCGTGCTGGCCTGATCGGCCGGCACATGTCGCGAGACATTGGGCGTACAATCCCTTATCCGGTATTTCCCGGATTTTCTTTGTTTTTTTGAATCCTCTCACGTAAGTTTTGCGTACCTAGGTGATTGAAGCACTAGAAATTGAAGTAATATCAAAATTGCCAATAACTACAACCGAAAAGGAGGTTCTGCATGAACA
>UEXL01000841.1_pt1 | contig 10841 bp, 9 predicted proteins | sample 1796671 | NCBI WGS metagenome assembly UEXL01 (sample SAMEA4772471, study PRJEB27181) | metagenome
TTGCGGCCCGGTGGAGGACATCACCTGGCAGGCCTTCCACCCGTCCGGCCCCCGCGCCTTCTTACCCCTGCACAGTGCCGGACCGGCGCATCCTGGCGAGAGCTGGGCCTCTCTGGTCTGGTACGATTCGCCGGAGGCACTGGCGCGATTGAGAGCTCTCGACAATGAGTCGCTGATACTGGCGATCCAGCGGGGGTTCCCCAACGATCTGCCGCTGCTGACCCACATTGATACCCGAGCCAGCTTCCCCATCGCGCGGCAGCACGCCAAGCACTATCACAATGGCCGTGTGGTGCTGGTGGGCGATGCCGCGCACACCATCAATCCACTGGCCGGCCAGGGTGTGAATCTGGGCTTCCAGGACGCCGCCTGCCTGCAATCGATGGTCCGCGAAGCCCAGCGTGCCGGCGGCGATCTTGCCAATCCGCTGTGGTTGTCCCGCTACGAGCAGCAACGGCGACCGGCCAATCGTCGCATGATGCTGACGATGGATGCCTTTTACCACCTGTTCAGCAACCGCATTCCACCGGTTCATCTGCTGCGCAACCTCGGCCTCGGCGCCGCCCGCGCCCTGCCCTTCGCCCGCAACCGCGTCGCCCGTTACGCCATGGGCATTGACGAGGAACTGCCGGCGATGCTCAAACTGATCACGGCCCGTTTACCGGGGCTGAAACAGCTCTGAATCCGGCACACAACCATCAAGGAGCCACCATGTCAGACACCATTTTCACCAAGATCATCAACCGGGAGATCCCGGCAGACATTCTCTACGAGGATGACATCAGCCTGGCGTTCAGTGACATCAACCCCCAGGCGCCGGTGCACTTTCTGGTGATCCCGAAAAAGCCCATCGCCACGATCAATGACATCACCGAAGGCGATCGTGAGCTTGTTGGCCACCTGTATGTGGTTGCGGCGAAAATTGCCAGGGAGAAGGGCTTTGCGGACGACGGCTATCGCGTGGTGATGAACTGCGGTGAGAACTCCGGGCAGACGGTGTTCCACATCCACCTGCATGTGCTGGCCGGCAAGCCTCTGGGGTGGCCGCCGTATACAGATAAAATGAAGCAGGCCTGATTAAGGCGCTTGGCCTTGGGGGCGGCAAGCGGGATGGTCCTGCTATTTGGGACACGCTCAAGGCATCCATGCGCGCTTAGCTTTGGCCATCCATGGCCAAAGATAGTCCCAAATAGCAGGACCATCCCGCTTGCTCGTACTTTGGTGGCAAAACTTCAAAAGCCTTGAAAATCAGCGGCCGACGACTTTCTCAGCCTCTTCCACCGGCGTATGGCGAACGTCCTCGCCCTTGACCATGAAGATCACGTTCTCGGCGATGTTGCAGGCGTGATCCCCGACGCGCTCCAGGGCGCGAAGCACCCACATCACCGACATGCAGCGTGAGATGTTGCGGGTGTCTTCCATCATGAACGTCAGCAACGTACGCGTGGCCGCCTGATATTCTTCATCCACCCGCTTGTCTTCTTTCATGATCCGCAGCGCCTGCTGGGAATCCAGGCGGGCAAAGGCATCCAGCGCATCGTGCAGCATGGCCAGCACGTGGTTGCCGATGTGGCGAACTTCCACGTAGCCGCGGGGCGCCTGACCTTCCTCGTTGAGCTTGATGGCAAACTTGGCAATTTTCTTGGCCTCGTCCCCCACCCGCTCCAGATCGGCAACCATCTTGATCACCGAAATCACCAGCCGCAGATCCCGTGCCGTAGGCTGACGGCGGGCAATGATCAGGGTGGCCTCTTCGTCGATGTCCATTTCCATCTGATCGACTTTCTTGTCGCCAGCACGGACTTCATCCGCCAGATGGCCGTCGTTGTCCACCAAAGCCTGAATCGCACGATCGACCTGCGCCTCAACCATCCCGCCCATTTTCAGGAATTCGGTCTTGAGCTCCATGAGTTCATCGTTGAACTTATGGGAAATGTGATCGCCGTAAACGTCGTCCTTTTTGGTTGGCATAACTCTGTTCTCCAATGTTCAGCAATAACCGGATTAACCGAAACGACCGGTGATGTAGGATTCTGTCAGCTCGTGCTCGGGCGCGGTGAAGACCTTGGTGGTCTCGTTCACCTCCACCAGATGCCCCAGGTGGAAGTACGCGGTGCGGTGTGACACCCGTGCCGCCTGCTGCATCGAGTGGGTCACGATCACAATGGTGTAGCTCTCCGACATTTCGGAGATCAGCTCTTCCACTTTCGCGGTGGCGATCGGGTCCAGCGCCGAGCACGGCTCATCCATCAGGATCACTTCCGGGCTGACGGCAATTGCCCGCGCGATGCACAAACGCTGCTGCTGACCACCGGACATGCCGGTGGCAACCGCGTCGAGGCGGTCTTTTACTTCATCCCAGAGACCGGCCTTGCGCAGACTGTTCTCGACAATTTCGTCCAGGTCCGACTTGCGGTTCGCCAGGCCGTGAATGCGCGGGCCATAGGCCACGTTGTCGTAGATCGACTTGGGGAAGGGATTCGGTTTCTGGAACACCATGCCCACTCTGGCCCGCAACTCCACAACGTCGCGCTTCGGATCGTAAATATCATGGTCGTCAATGGACAACTGGCCTTTGACCCGGCAGATATCGATACTGTCATTCATCCGGTTCAGGCACCGGAGAAACGTTGATTTACCGCAACCCGACGGACCGATAAAGGCGATCACTTCGTTACGGCCAATATCCAGGCTGATATTCTTGATAGCCCGGTCCTGACCATAGGACACTTCGACGTTGCGAAGTTTGAACTTGGGGTCGTCCGAGTACGGATGACCCACGGTCTTTCCCTCTTCGACCAGGGTTTCCGCCGGCTTCTCTTCCTGCACTGGAATACTCGTTTCTTCAGGCATATCCGCTTCGCTGGTTACGGTTGAGTTCATAGTATTCATAAATAATCTCCTTACCACCGACGCTCAAGACGTTTACGGAGCCAGATGGCCAGTGCGTTCATAGTGATCATGAAGGTCAGCAGTACCATGATGCCGGCGGACGCCAGCTCAACAAAGCCTTGTTCGGAGCTGCTGGCCCAAAGGTATATCTGTACTGGCAATACGGTCGCTGAATCGAGAAAGCCACCGGGCACATCCACGATGAAAGCAACCATGCCAATCAGCAACAATGGCGCTGTCTCGCCAAGGGCCTGAGCCATCCCGATGATGGAGCCGGTGAGCATGCCGGGCATCGCCAGGGGTATCACGTGATGGAGCACCACCTGCATCTTGGAGGCGCCAACACCCTCTGCAGCCTCCCGAATGGAGGGCGGCACGCTCTTGATCGCCGCTCTGCCGGAAATGATGATGGTTGGCAGCGTCATCAGAGCCAATACCATGCCACCCACCACCGGAACCGAACGTGGCATGCCGAAGAGACCAATAAAGACCGCCAGGCCAAGCAGACCAAAAATGATCGACGGCACCGCAGCCAGGTTATTGATGTTGACTTCGATAAAGTCAGTAATCTTGTTCTGGGGCGCAAATTCCTCCAGATAGACCGCGGCGGCAATACCGACGGGAAACGCGATGGCCAGCGTCACCAGCATGGTCAGCAGAGAGCCGACAATCGCCCCGAGAATACCGGCGTTGGCAGGCTCTCTGGAGTCACCGCGGCTGAACAGCACATCGTTGAAGCCGGTGTCGATAACGCCTTTTGCCTGCAGTTGATCCACCCAGCGTTGCTGTTGCTCAGACAGTTTAACGCTGTACCGCGGATTATCCGCATGTTTGACGTAGGTCGAGACCCTGTCGTGCGCCAGGAACTCCATGGTTTGGGTGGTGTTCAGCAAACCCGGATTATCCTTCAGCAGATCACGAATCTCACTGGCGCCATAGGTGCCGATCAATCGGCCCAACTCCCGTTTCTCGGCCGCACTGTCAGCCTCCGGAATATGCTCCTGCAGGGCCGCAATGAGAGGCGCAACAAAGTCGGCCATGGACCGCTGATCCGCGTCCGTGGGGTCGTCCAGGTACATCGTTTCGGAATCAAGAGTCACATCCAGCGTAATCGTGGTCTTGACGAAGCCGGTGTGACCTTTGCTGATAATGTCCGCAAAAAGAATAGCCAGAGAGGCAAGGGCAATCAAAATCGCCAACATGCCATACAACCGGAAACGGCGTTCCTTGCGATAGCGGCGTTTGAGGGAGTTGCGGACAATCTCCGCCTGAGAACGTTGATCAGTCATACTGTTCCCTATACTTGCGAACGATCTTGAGTGCTACCACGTTCAGCAGCAGCGTAACGATGAACAACAGCATACCCAGAGCAAATGCGGACAGGGTCTTGGCACTGTCGAACTCCTGGTCACCCACCAGCAGCGTTGCAATCTGCACCGTCACGGTCGTTACTGACTCCAAGGGATTGGCTGTGAGGTTTGCCGCCAGGCCCGCTGCCATCACCACAATCATGGTCTCGCCGATAGCACGGGACGCAGCCAGCAGGATGCCGCCAATGATCCCCGGCAGCGCGGCAGGGAAAATGACCTTCTTCATGGTTTCGGACTGGGTCGCGCCCAGCGCCAGCGAACCGTCCCGCATGGCCTGGGGAACCGCGTTGATGACGTCGTCAGAGAGCGAAGACACAAACGGCACAATCATAATGCCCATCACCAGACCGGCAGCCAACGCACTCTGGGAAGACGCCTCCAGGCCCACCATTTCCGCAAGGTCACGGATAAACGGAGCCACCGTCAATGCTGCAAAAAAACCGTAAACAACCGTCGGAATGCCCGCCAGCATTTCCAGCAACGGCTTTGCGATAGAGCGCACCCGCCTGCTGGCGTATTCGGACAGGTAGATGGCTGACAGCAGGCCAACGGGCACCGCCACCAGCAAGGCAATGGCAGAGATCAACAAGGTGCCGGTGAACAGCGGGATAACACCGAACGCCCCTTCCGATCCCACCTGATCAGCCCGCAGGGCTGTCTGGGGACTCCAGCTGGTGCTGAACAGAAACTCACTGATCGGTACCCGACCGAAGAACCGGATGGTCTCCAGAATCACCGAAAAAACAATACCCGCCGTGGTCAGGACCGCCAGCGCCGCACAAACAAAGAAGATGCGGCGAAGCGTTGTTTCCACGTTGAGTCTTGCGTTGATGTGAGGCGAAACACGGGTCCACGCAAACGCGGCACCGGACACGGCAACCAGCAACACCAGAGCGGCTTTGAAGTTCTCGCTCTGATTTTCCGTCGCCTCGAGCACCGACGCGGCGCTGACAATATGCTCTGGCACGAAGTCCGGATTCAGGTTTCCCGCCGCGACGTTACTGATCTGGGAAAGTATCAGACTCGCCTGTCCGGGCGATTCCGGCCAGACATTTTGGGGCAGCGACGCAATCACAATCCCCTGGATAATCTTGCCTTCAAATCCGGCCCAGGCTGCGAGAACAAGCAGGGCGGGGATCGCGCACCAGAGTGCTGCCCGCGCCGCGTAGTAGAAAGGAAGAGCTTTAAGATTCCGGATGCCACCCAGAGGCGCTGCCACGGACCGGGATCGCATATAAGCGAGGCCATAGGCAACCACGGCGAGAACCAGAACCAGGGGCAGAAGATTGGCCGTCTGCATATCAGTCTCTGTATTGATGGCTTGAAGTTGACTCGGCGTCTATTTTGCCAGTTTGCAGCACAAAAATATTCACACAAATGTAACGAAGGAACGCGGACCGAGAGGCCCGCGTTCCTTTTGCGTCATCCATGACGTGCCCTGCAAGAACCTTACAGTTCTTCGCCGGTCATCGGCTGCAGGTCCCTGACACGCTTGGCAATTGTCATACGCTCGTTGCGCGGGCTAGGAATCAGACCTACATCAACCAGGTAGCCATTGTCACCCCAGGTGCTCTCGCTGGTGAACTCGGCCACGTATTCCTGAATACCGGGAACCACACCCACGTGGGCCTTCTTGATGTAAAACCACAGTGAACGGGCAACCGGGTAGTCTTCGCTGGAAATGGCTTCCGGAGTCGGCTCAACACCGTTCACAGTCGCTGCCTGGATCTGGCCAATGTTTTCCATCAGGAAGCTGTAGCCGAAGATACCGAGAGTTTTCGGATCCTGAGCCAGACGCTGAACGATCAGGTTGTCATTCTCGCCGGCTTCGATAAACGGACCGTCTTCACGCATGCTGTGACAGACACTCTTGAACTTGTCTTCGTTCTGGTCTTCCATCTTCGCGATCATGTCGAACTGCTTACAGCCGCTTTCCATGGCCAGCTCAACGAAGGCATCACGGGTACCGGAAGTCGGGGGCGGACCCATTACGCTGATCTCATAGTCCGGCAGGCTGGAGTCAATCTCACTCCACTTCTGATAGGGGTTCGCCACCAGCTCATTACCACCGTCCGGGTTGGGCACTTCCTTGGCCAGGGCCAGGAAAATCTGCTCAAGGCTCAGGTCGAGCTTTTCTGCGTCCTTGGAGTTGGCCATAACGATACCGTCAGCACCAATGCGTACCTCGGTGATTTCCTTGACGCCGTTGGACTGGCACAGTTCAAATTCGCTCGGCTTCATGCGACGGGAAGCGTTGGTGATGTCCGGATGCTGGGTGCCAACACCTTCACAGAACAGCTTCAGGCCGCCGCCGGAACCGGTTGACTCCAGCTTCGGAGTCGGGAAGTCGGTGTTACGGCCAAAACGCTCGGCAACCACGGTTGCGAACGGGTATACGGTGGAAGAGCCGACGATGTTGATGGTGTCGCGGGCCATGGCCGGAGTTGATACGGCGGCAATACTGCCTGCCAGTGCTACGGTTGTAAGGGCGGTTTTCAGTTTAATCACGCTGAGTCTCCATTTTTAATTTGGACTTTTAGTCGGATTGGCTTTACCGATGAAGGCAGATTAACGAGGCTCTGTGACAACTTTGTTACAGTCACTGAAATATAGATCATGGTGTGCAAATTTTCTTGCAGACGGCCCCCAGCCCGCTAACATGCGGGTACAACAATTCGCAGCAGTAGATAAAGGCAGGTGCCATGACAGCGCTCGACGACGACAAACCCACCCCGCGAGGCGAACTCACGCTTCAGGTAGTGCCCCTTCCTTCTGACACCAACGCCAATGGCGACGTGTTCGCCGGCTGGCTGGTCAAGCAGATGGACATTGCCGCCGCCACCATGGCGGGCCGGATTTCCCTCGGCCGCAATGCCACCGTGGCCATGGACCGGATGGAGTTTCTGTCACCGTTACGGGTGGGTTCCCAGGTGGGCTGTTACTGCGAGCTGGTGGACATTGGCCGCAGCTCGATGAAGATCGAGGTGGAGGTCTGGACGCTGGACCGGGCCGCGACGCACCCCCGCAAGGTCACCGAGGGCCTGTTCGTGTACGTGGCCATTGACGAGCATGGCCGTATTCGCGAAGTTCCCGAACAAAGCTGATACAGACCATGCTGGCGCGCGACGGATTGCGCAATCAACAGGCTTCCAGCGGCGCATAGGCCAGCACCAGCCACTTGGCGCCTTCATCGAAATTGACCTGAACGCGGGTGTGGTGGCCGGTACCCTCGGCGTTCATCACCACGCCCTCGCCGAACTTCGGATGGCGCACCCGCTGCCCCAGACTGAAACCGGATTGCACCGCGGAGTCCTGGCTGAACAGGCTTTCGTTCGGCCGCTCCATCATCATCGGGCGGCTGACCGTATTGCGCAGCCGCACTTCCTGAATGCAGTCGCCGGGAATCTCCCGCACGAACCGTGACAGGGCGTTGAACTTCTCCTGGCCATACAGCCGGCGGGATTCCGCGTACGTGAGCACCAACTGTTTCATAGCGCGGGTAATGCCCACGTAAGCCAGCCGACGCTCTTCTTCCATTCGCCCTGGCTCTTCCAGGGACATGCTGTGGGGGAACAACCCCTCCTCGACCCCGGCCAGGAACACCAACGGAAACTCCAGGCCCTTGGCGGAGTGCAGGGTCATCAGCTGCACGCTGTCTTCGTGGGATTCCGCCTGGGACTCGCCGGCGTCCAGCGCCGCCTGGGCAATGAATTCCGCCAGAGGATCCACCCCCTCTTCCACCTCGAAGTCCGACAGGGCGTTGACCAGTTCCTCCAGGTTTTCCAACCGGGCCTGACCCTTCTCGCCTTTTTCACTGGCGTGGTAGTCCTTCAGCCCGCTCGCTTCGATGGTCTGCTTCATCAAACCGTGCAGGGAGGCGTCGTCCGCCATCTCCGACAGGTCGTGGATAATCGCCATGAAGGATTGCAGGCCGGTTTTGGCGCGGCCCTTGATCAAGCCGGCTTCCAGCAAGCGCTCCGCCGCCTCCCACAGGGAAATACTCTGGCCGGTGGCAACTTCCCGCAGTTCCGCCAGGCTCTTGGCACCGATGCCCCGCGTAGGGATGTTCACCACCCGCTCGAACGCGGCGTCATCGCGGCGGTAATGCACCAAACGCAGGTACGCCAGTGCGTTGCGAATCTCCTGACGATCGTAGAACCGCAAGCCGCCGTAGACACGGTAGGGAATGCCCTGGCGCATCAGGGATTCTTCCAGCACCCGGGACTGGGCGTTGGAGCGGTAAAGAATGGCGGATTCGCTGCGCAGATTGCCGTCCTGCACCCAGCTGGAAATGGTATCGGCAATGTAGTTGGCTTCGTCCTGCTCGTTAAACGCCGCATACAGGCTGATAGGCTCACCTTCGGGGCCGTCGGTCCACAACTCCTTGCCGAGGCGGCCCTGGTTGTTGGCAATCACCGAGTTGGCCGCTTTCAGGATCAGCTGGGTGGAGCGGTAGTTCTGTTCCAGCCGCACCAGCCGCGAATTGGGGAAATCCCGCTGGTACTGCTGGATATTCTCGATCTTGGCCCCACGCCAGCCGTAAATGGACTGGTCATCGTCCCCCACCACGGTCAGCGGCACACGGTGGCTGGCCAGCACCTGCAGCCAGGCGTATTGAATGGTGTTGGTGTCCTGGAACTCGTCCACCAGAATGTGCTGGAACCGGCCCTGGTAATGGGCCAGTAACTCGGGCCGATGCAGCCACAGCTCATGGGAGCGCAGCAGTAACTCACCGAAGTCCACCAGACCACTGAGCTGGCACAGCTTTTCGTACTGGCGGTAGACCGTCAGCATGGTGGAAGTGAACTGGTCCCCGGGATTCTCCTGGATATGATCCGCCCGCAGCCCCTCGTCTTTCTGGCTGTTGATAAACCACTGCGCCTGCTTCGGCGGCCAGCGGCTCTCATCGATCTGAAGCTCCCGCATCACCCGCTTGATCAGCCGCAGCTGGTCGTCGCTGTCCAGCACCTGGAAATTCTCCGGCAGCCCCGCATCCTGCCAGTGGGACCGCAGCAGGCGATGGGCAATGCCGTGAAAAGGTGCCGAACCACAGCCCCCGCGCCGGAATGTCCATCATCTGCTCGATGCGGTAGCGCATCTCTTTGGCCGCTTTATTGGTGAAAGTGACGGCGAGAATCCCTGTGGGTGGCACCCGATCCACCTGCATCAACCACGCAATCCTGTGCACCAGCACCCGCGTCTTACCACTTCCGGCACCGGCCAGCACCAGCAGGTGATCGTTCTGCGCGGTAACGGCCTCGCGCTGGGCGTCGTTGAGGGCGTCGATAATGTGGGAGACATCCATAGGGGTTCAATCGCTACTGGTTAAATGAACAGGTGTCGAAGTATAACAGGAGAATAAAGGGTTTGTCGGCGGGGCTTGGATAGCCCTTTTAATCTGGGCGGGGCGCACGGGGGAGGACCGCTTTCCGGGACACGCTACGAGCACATCCATGTGCGCTTCGGTGTGGCCATCCCTGGCCACACATAGTCCCGAAAAGCGGTCCTCCCCCGCGCTTTTCAGCGCTTGGGAGAAGGTTTTTCTGTTAAAAGCCTCGTGGCACTGTCTGGGCTTCGACGAATTCGAACAAACCCTCCAGCCCCCCTTCACGGCCAATACCTGACGCTTTCATGCCACCAAACGGCGCTTCCGGCGTCGGACCGGTGCCGGTGTTCCAGCCGCAGTGACCAAACCGCAGGCCGGCGGCGACGCGCTGGGCGCGTTCGGCGTCGTTGGTGAACACGTAGGAGGCCAGACCGAACTCGGTGTCGTTACCGGCGTTGATGACTTCCTCCTCGCTGCGGAACAGTGCCATGGGCACCAGCGGGCCAAAGGTTTCTTCACGGTAGCAACACATGTCGCGGGTGACGTCGGTGATCACCGTGGGCGGGGAAGAACAGGTGGCCTTCGCCCAGGTCTTCCGGTTTCTTGCCGGCAACCAGCGAGGCGCCGTTCGCCAGGGCATCTTCCAGGTGGCGTTTGACCTTGTCGAAGCCGGCCTGGTTGATCAGCGGGCCGAGATCCACGTCTTCCGTCAAGCCATTACCCACGGTCATCTTGTTGACCCGCGCCGCCAGCTTCTCGCCAAAGGCCTCAGCCACTTTCTCGTGCACGAAAATCCGGTTGGCGCAGACGCAGGTCTGGCCACCACCCCGGAATTTGTTGGCAATCAGGTTGTCAGCGGCGGAATCCAGATCGGCGTCATCGAACACGATAAACGGGGCGTTGCCGCCCAGCTCAAGCGCCAGCTTCTTCACCTGTTCGGCGGTGTCGACCACCAGCTTGCGACCCACTTCGGTGGAGCCGGTAAAGCTCAGCATCGGCACATCGGGACTTTCACACAGCACCTTGCCGATCACGCTGGCTTTCCCCATCACCAGGTTGACCATGCCATCGGGCATGTCCACGTACTTGTCCATCAGCCGGAACAGGGCAACCATGGTCAGTGGCGTCTCGCTTGCGGGCTTGATCACCGAGGGGCAGCCGGCCGCGAGGGCCGCAGACAACTTCTTGGCGATCATGCCGATGGGAAAGTTCCACGGCGTGATCAGCCCGGCGACGCCGATGGGACGGTAGTG